>OBAF01000076.1_pt1 | contig 124503 bp, 101 predicted proteins | sample 1517851 | NCBI WGS metagenome assembly OBAF01 (sample SAMN04571706, study PRJEB22368) | human gut metagenome | biome: human gut; material: stool | host: Homo sapiens | place: Luxembourg | collected 2012-10-19 | reverse complement strand
CGAGGATTTACCTAAAAAACCATTTTTGTTCCTGATTTGTTTCTTGTTTCAGAAATAAAATTCATAAACTACTCATTTATAAATGGTTAAATAGTTATATATTAAATTTGGTAGGTTCAAGAAGTGCGTCAAGACGCCGCAGTACGACCATAGGCAATATCACATCGCGATACTGCCCCCGCAAGAAGACATCCCTTAATACATCATCTGCGATATTCCAGATGAGGGCGATCATTTGACTATGTGAATTATCAATCATGCTGTGTATCCTTTCCGTTTAACAATGCTCTAGGGTCAACATCCAGCAGCTCAGCTATCCTGCTCAAAGTCGGCAAAGATGGCTGTGTGATATTGGAGCACCATTTACTGATGGTCACAGGCGACACCCCCAGTTCTTGTGCCAACCATACTCCTGTCCGTTTCTTCTCGACCAAAACTAATTTCAGTCTGTTTAAGTCTCTTTCTGCCATATTTAATGAATTAAACCATATGGCAAAGGTATAACATTTCCCGGAAAATTTACGCATAGCTCATGGAAAACAATTATTATGAGCTTGATTTAGGTATGCGATGCAATTTCAATACGATAAAATGGAGAATATAGAGGAGCTACTCAGCGAACTTACTCCGTGCCAACGGCACCAAGCAAGTTCTGCTGACAGGCTATTACAGTTGCTTGGATAAACCCAATCCGCTGCTATAGAGAGAACCTGCAAGATTTCGCCTGCTTCATTTCGCAGGTTCTCACTATGGCAGCGGTCTTGGGAAACATAGGGGGCTATAATGCTCCCTAATTGTGATCACTACTCCTAAGACGGCATATTGTTCTTTTTTAGGCAGAAAAATGTAACTTGATTTTGCAAGACAGAATCACCGTCTCGTTTTCAGAATCAATATCCGCCTTATTCATATTCCAATCAAATTCGGACAATTAAAGTTCGTGTAATCTCCATTCATAATTGCCCCATTTGAGAAGACTATTGAACCGTGTTTCTCTACACCATGCTGCTTATGGATATGGCCAAACAGATGCAGGCGGGGCTTTATTTCTTCTACCCTTACCAGAAGTTCTGCCGAACCATAGTTAATCCCATCGTCAAAATCGAGCACACCATAGGGCGGACAATGGGTAATCAATACATCCGTGTCGGCAGGTATGGCTGCATAGTTCCGGGTCTGACGGTCAGAAATACAATCCTCCATGAACATAGGAACTCCATAGTATTTAACTCCGTCAATTACTATGCCTGAATTGCAGAGATAATGCACATTCTCATCCAATCCGTCTATCTTAGCTCCATAAAGACAGGCATCATGATTGCCACAAATAAAAATCTTGTGTGGGTAAGGAAGGTCGCAAAGCCAATTCATGAAGTCAATGGCTTCTTGCTTGCTTCCATTAATGGTGAAATCTCCTGAATGTATAAGGATGTCAGCATCGGGCAGCTCTGTGAGCCGCCGATGCTGACTGTGGGTGTCGGATAAGTGGAGAATGGATAATCTATTCATTGGATGTTTTTTCTGAAATGAATTCCGCAAATTCAGTTTCTAATTGTTGGCAGAAACTTTCAATGTATGAAGTGTCATCACTCGGCTCTGCAATGTTGAAACAATAGTATTCCTTTTTGTCTCCTTGTTCGTTTTCCAAAACAATAGAACGTCTCTTGTAGTCCCATTCATGCGTCATGAGATAAATATCGTATTCCTTATTGCTACTTTGCTTATACCATTGCAGATAAAGCTCCTTTCTGTTTGCATGATAGATGAAGTTAATACTAAGATTTCCCCAGAATAGTCCTGTGTCGGCTATCCTCTTATTTCTATCGGTCAGTTCTATTATTCCAGCATCCAATAGTTGGTTTAGATAGATGTCGCGCATCGGATAGTTCAACATTACTCCATACTTATAACCACAATAGTATAAAGCATCATGTGGATGACGGATATACAGATTCCAGTTATTTGTATTTTCCGATACAAGAAACCTAATGAATGATTCATTGCTCAACAGTCGTATTTTATCAGACTTTATCTCATTCGAAGGAGAATGTCCCATCAACAAGTGGTGAACCGGCTTTGAATAGATGTATTCATTAGAGGCATTGGTTTTGGTCAGGATGTTTTCTTTCCATGTATTTGCTGTGCAAGTGAATATTTTGGCATTCCACCAGAATTGTGATTCCCAACTGTCACAGTAGCTGTATAGCGTATGCAAGGTTTCTACGCGTTTCTCCGTCTGGATTCCTTCTTTATCGAACAACAGCCTTGATGTTTCCATTTTTTCATCGAAGCAACTCCAATCTACTTTTCCTTCTTCGTTGTTGAAAAGAAAAGCAATGGCACCTTTGAAGAATGCAAAGTTCTCTGCTGCGCATATTTTTTCTTTCCATTCTGGGCCTTTCTTTATCTGTTTGGCTTTCGCTATTTCTTCTAAGAGTTGTCGTCGGCTGAATGTGTCTTTTATCTGGCTTTCGTCTATTCCTGCCAAGTAAGTGATGATATCTTCTGAAGCGTTTACAAGTGTCCCTTCATTTTCAATTTTAGGCAATTCATTGATGCCTTTACCAAAGAAACGAATGGCACTGATGCTTTGTCCCTTATCTATATAGCTATTCTCCACTATATTCCACACAAAATGCATCCAGTCTTTTAGCTTATTTATGTTTACCTCCTTACAAGTGGATAAATAGGTACAAATAGCTTGGAAAACAATCTGCTGATGATAGGTGAGCGTAGTAGGAATATTTCCAGTTTTGTAGTGCGGAACGAAATAAAAAGTTTCACTACCAGTTTTGTCTTCACCTGACATCCAATATGGGCTGAAAAACTCATCAACAGTACGTTCATCAATATTTTCATAAAGTTTGAACAGATTGTTTAGACAAACGGTGAGCGAACCGATGCACTCTTTTGTGAGTACAGGTTTATAGATGATAATACTCTGATAATGGCAATCAGTTTTCCCTTCCCTTTTATCCACTATGGACAACATCTTATACAAATCGCTGTTAATTATATCTCCAGGCTTAAATGGCGTACTTGATATATACCAGTTAAGGAAGAAGCGATTGAGGAAACTCATGAAGATTTCATCAATGTGGTATTCACCGGTGGAATGGAAACGCCAAAATATATCTGTCCAATCAGTATCCAACAGGATACTAAAATTATCATTCTCCGGGATCAAATAATTCCGGTCGTCCAGTTTGTATTTCAACAAGTCTGCCTTGAAATTTTCAAAGTCTGTCAGGATTTTGCCACGGGCATTCATCTTGATGTATAGGTCATCGGTCAAGGGCATGTTCTTGTCCTCCATGTTCAACAGATAGAATTTGATGGGGGCATTCTCTACGTCCTTCAATTGTTTCAAAAGTTCCAGAGCTTTATCCTTAGTAAAATTCCATTTTAAGTAATATTCTTCAATGCCGTCTATAATGTCCATCTCGCTGCTGTCCTTAATATCTGTACCTTTCAGCATGAGCAGCATGGATTGTATGGTAGGGTCTTGATTGTAGATAGAATAATACCAACGTTGGTTGCGTATGAATGAACAGATATCATGTCTTTCCGATTCGTGCCCTTCAGGGTTATCGTTTTCTGGTTCGTAGCTTTCAGTAATGTCGCAAAGTTTGTGGCAAAAGCTCCGTGACGAAACTCGCGTTTCATATGAGAATCGTTGTAGCATTTCTTTATCATTTTCCAATGTCCCTGCACATAAAGCCAGATACCAATGCAGTAGCCAAAGTGTAGTCAAACGTTGTTGACCATCCAACGGATAGAGCGTATCTTCCTCCACACTTCCATAAACAAAATCGAGCACTAATGGCTTTGCATCTTCTCGCAAGGCATCAAATAATTGACCAAGGAAACGTTCACGAAGGAATTCTTTACCTTCTCTGCCTTGTGCATAGTCACGTTGGATGATAGGAATAACAATCTTTTTTGATTCTAACAGCTTCCAAAATGATATTTTCTTACTATATTCTGTCATGATTGGAAAATTTTAAGTACTTCTATGATATTGTCTTTATAATCCTTGGCATCTTCCTTATTCCAAGTATTTGGATCGGACGAGGTGGTACTATAATACTTTAGGAATACAGATTTGGTGCATGGAGGAATGAAGGAGGATTGTCCTTCTTCAACTAGACCTTTTACAAGCTGACCGTTCTCGTCAACTGTTGGCGAATGGAATCTCCTGCCCTGATCTTTGCCTATGATGACTCTACGCTTGGCTGGAAAGATGGCATTTCCATAACTTCGGTTGGTAGATGAATCCAGCAGAGCAAAGTTCCATATTTTGTTCTTTTCTACCTGAGACAATCGAATATTCCCGTTTATGTTATCAATGTTGCTTCGCAACTCTTCAAATAGCTTGTTCCGTTTTTCCTGTTTGTTCGAATCATTACTTTGTTCGTAATTCTTTCCAGTAAATTCAATGAAGAATTTTTCAATCTTATCCTTAATCTCCTTAAATTTCTCGCCCTGGAGCCCGAAATAAGCATTTAGTAACCATTCGCGTTGAGATCGAATGTCATTCAGTTGGTTTTCTGTATTGGAATCAATATGTTCCACGTCCCAACCTTCTGATTTATACAAGTGGAATGGAAATTTGTAGTATATTCCTTCCTTGTATTTCTTATTTTCAGCCAATACCTTGTTCTGGTTAATGATTGTTTGCAGATTGTGTAAAAGCAGAATAGACCGACAATTTTGCTTGATTCCGCCTTTGATCTCTTGGGCACTTGTAGGTTCAATTTCATAGACGGTATTTTCAATATCTGTGGAACGGACTTTTTTCTTGATTTCCTCAATAAGATATTTCTCCCTGAAATCCGACTTGGTGGCATATCCTATCCATTTCTGATAAATATCGTTCACGCTCTTACCGATGCAAATTAGGAAACCGATGTAGTGATACAGCTCTTTATCGTCAAACCATTCTTGCAAAGTTTGGAAAATTTCTTTTACTTTCTCCCAGATAGTTTGGATTGCCTCTTCTTTGTGTTCCTGCGTTTCAAAATAATGGTAGAAGTAACGGAATGTTTTAAGGTCATCACTTGTCTGCATCTCTTCTTCATCCTTACACTCCAGTATGTCTTCTTGACAAATCATGTCGAAGATGTAATCAATACGTGTCGGACGTTCATTCCCGGGTTCGTTAAGAAAGAGCCAAAACTCATTGGATTGAAGTGTGTATTCTATGACATCCCATTCTATGGCTATTTCCTGCTGACGTAATCTGACTTTGCTGTAGTCATTGCTTGAAAAGTTGGACTTGTTAAGTAAAAGTGCCTTAATAAGCTCCGCATTGGTCAACGAAATCTTTCCAATGTTCAGTCGTGTAAACACCTCTTTAGGGTTATTCTCTTGAGTCTCATACCAGATGAACTTTACCTGTTGGAGCAAGACGTCCCGAAAACGGTCAATGTCTTTCCCTTTCAGCCAATCATTGATACAATTGACTGCTTGTTTGATGTGGTAATAATCAATGTTTTCTTTGACACTAGAGTTTGGATTTTCGTTTATGATACCATCTAAAAAAGAGACACTGTCTTTACGGGTTTCATACTCAATATCATAGAAATGTGGTTGCTGTAACACCTCTAAGACAAGACGGATAGTAGTCAGTCTCTGTTGTCCGTCCACCACTTCCCATTGTTCTTTCAGGACTTTCAGTAAACGTCTTACTTCGCTCAAATCTTTTGCCTCATGTATTCGCTTCATTACCGCTTCTTCATCGGAAAGTCTTTTCACCACTACTAATGGCTGCAAGCAATAGATACCGGCGTTACCTTTCTTCTCGCTAAACTCAAGTATATCTTTCAGCAAATCTTTCACTTGCCGTTTTGTCCAACGATATCCCCGTTGATAGGCAGGAATATAAAACGCCATATCACGCAATTCCGCAATGGATTTTAGGTCTAATTTATTCATTCTATAATTTTCGTTTGTAATTCAATATTAAGAATCTAATGCTTAATTATAGTAATATACCAAATCTTTCCTCAAAGCGATTCATCAATATTTTGAACTTTTCGGGAAGATAAGATAACGCTTGATTGCGGATAGCTTGCGGAACGCCATATAAGGCTTCGGCAATACTTCCGGCTATGCAGGCTATCGTGTCAGAATCACCTCCGATGGATACCGCATTACGGATAGCATCTTCTAGGGTGGTTGCATCGAGCGCACACACGATGGCCTGTGGCACACTGCCTTGACAAGTGCCGCCATCACCAGCCCCATCCAGACCTCCCCATGAGTAGCGGCCACGGATTTCGTCTACAGGCATGCTAAGGTTGTAACCAAACTCGCGTGAGATGGCATCACGAATTGTTTCTTTATTATCGCCACTGCGCGCCATAAAGATACAAAGTGCCGTGGCTTGTGCCCCCTTGATGCCTTCCGGATGATTATGAGTGCATTCTGCGGATTCTTTGGCCTTCTGTAATACTTCTTCTTTGGAAGAACATGCCCAGCCCACAGGACCTACGCGCATGGCACTTCCATTGCCACAACTGTTGTAAGGTCTCATAATGCCACGACTGGCCAGATGAACCCATTGTATGAATCCAGTCCCGTAGCTTCCCATTGGATAAGGATTCTCTAACGCATATTTCAGATAATAGTTTCCACATTCACCACCATTCATCAGCCAGTCGGCCGTAGCAAATGTCAGTATGCTGTCATCCGTATATTCTTGACGGCTTTGAAACAATGGGAACTCTTTTGTCTTGATATTGTCGAATTCATAAATACTGCCTACAATATCTCCTATAATGCTACCTATCATGATAAAAAACGTATTTGTTGCTATGTCATTTTATAATTTCCCACTACAATTCCCTATCTCTTCCAATCCGCATCCAGCATTCTCCAGTTCTTGCAGAAACAACCGTGCACACATCTCCGCATCATCGCCTGCGCGGTGGTGCTGTCCGTAAGGTATCTTGAACAGGTCACAGAGATAGTCCAGACTGTTACAGCCGAAGTTGTAAAGTCTGCGTGCAGTACGGAGGGAACAATAATAAGTGATGTCTGGCTTCTCCATGCCGTATAGTTCCAACGAATGACGGATGCAACTGATGTCAAAGGCGGCATTGTGGGCCACAAGCACGGGAATGTTTTTCAGGTATTCACAGATTTCTGCCCATACTTCCGGAAATTCCGGTGAATTGACGGTATCATTCGGCCGGATGCCATGAATCTGCATGTTCCAATAACTGTAGCTGTTTCCTTGCGGACGGACGAGCCACGAACGGGTTTCTACAATCTCTCCGTCACGCACCACACAGATGCCCGCCTCGCAAATAGATGCGCGCTTGCCTGTGGCTGTCTCAAAATCAATGGCAATGAAATTTACTCCTTGCATGGCTTATCCTCCTTCCAAGTATAATAGTCCAACATGTTTTTTGCAAAATTGCGCATTTCGTTGCGCACGGATTCCGGCTCCAGCACTTCCACCTGGTCGCCTTGGGCAAGAACCAACTGATAGAAGTCGAAAGTAGGTTTCAGACGGTATTCAAAGAGCGTAGACTCGTCATCGCCCTCTATCTCCCGTTGTGATTCGTGCAGGGGTAAGGTGCGTAGATAGTCGGCAAAACTACCGTAAGCCAAAAGAACAATGCGCTGTATGGGTTCATTCGATGTGATTACCCCACAGCATCCTTCGAAGTATTGGTTGACATCGAAGTTCTTCTTTATCTTGAATGTCTTGCCCGTGTCCTGAATGTCTGAGATACGGTCGAGGGCATACACTCGGTAGACATCAGCAGGTTTGATTCCTTTCTCTTTATTCCGATTTGAGTAGTAGGGACTGCGTGCCACCACATACCAGCGGCGCTTCACGACTTTCAGACAGTATGGTTCAATCTCAAATGTGCTGGCTTCAGGCTTGCCAAAGCCTTGGTGCGTGATGCTCAACACATGGTTGCGCCGCATGGCTTCGGCTATGGGTGTGAGCCATGTCTGTCCTGACGGAATGTCCTCAAAAATAATTCTGCCTTCCAGTTTGTTATCCGCCTGAATTTGGTTTAATGTCGCGTAGGAACTTATCAGCCAACTTTGCAGATTATTACCTTCCAACCGTTCTGGTTCATCTATGTAATATCGGTAGCCGTCCTTCCGGTCACAATCAATGTATACGTCGAAGATGTCCTTGATAGCTTTCTGGTGATTGTGAAATGTGCGCAAAGGTAATTCCTCACCATAGCCCAGTCCGCTTTCCTGCCAAAGCTCGCTGATTTCTTGAAATGTCAGGCGTTTGTATCGACGCAGGGTATCTATCAGCCAGACATACCGCCCAAAAAGATTTGCTGCCATACTGCTATTTATTTAATGTTCTGCTACAAAGTTAGCAGTTTACTTGTGAAAAATTGCGGCACATCCTTGTTTTTTCTGCTTTTCAATTTATTTTTTGAGGTTATGCTTCATTTTGGCACTTGACAACCCTTACTTTGCAACAGAATTTATGTTAAACCATTTAATAACAAGTAGTATGGCAACAAAAAACTGGAACAACGATTTTATGGCCAAAGTATTGGAAGAGGCTGCATGGAAAGAGTTGTCAAGCGAATTTGCTTGGAACGAACAACTGCTAGAAAAGTACAAGGACAAGGTGGTGTGGAAAGAGATTTCCGACAACAGCAATATCCTTTGGACTGTATCCATGATTGAGAAGTTTAAGAACAAAGTGGATTGGGAGGAGCTTTCCGGTTCCGACAACGAACATTTGTTTACAGCGGAAAATCTGGAAAGATACAAGGATTATTGGAATTGGTCCAAATTGTCGGGTAATTCCAGTGTAGAACTGACTCCTGCGCTCTTGGAGCAATTTGCCGACTATTGGGATTGGAATGAAATCATCGACTGCTATCGCCGGGATGAATTGTACAGTATGGAGTTTCTGGAGAAATACCAGGATTATATTCCGGCATCCGCCCTGCAGCGTTCCCGCTTATGGGACAAGTTGGTTGAAGACGAAAAGAAACAATTAAAAATACGCATCCTTTCATAAAACAAAATGAAAACCATAGAAGGCTATAACGTAAGAATCTTCACGGACAACATCGAGGACAGTGCCAGTGAGCAAATCAAGGAGTTGCTGTCCATCGATGTGTTCAGCAAGTGTAAAATCCGCATCATGCCCGATGTACATGCCGGAGCAGGCTGTGTCATAGGCTTTACCGGAGACTTAGGCGACAAGGTGATTCCGAATATCGTGGGCGTGGACATCGGCTGTGGCATCTTGGTACAACCGTTCGCCTGCAAGGGTGACATAGACTACCATGCCCTCAACGAGTTTATTCTTCGGTGTATACCGTCCGGCCGCAATTATCGGGATAGCCGTTATGCACCACTCCCGCAAAAGTACATGGATGTATATCGTGAAGCCAAGGACATCATCAAGCAGTTGCGTTGTTACCGCGAATTGAAAGAGACTAAACGCTTGAACGCCTCCATAGGCTCATTGGGCGGTGGAAATCACTTTATTGAACTGGACAAGGACGAATGTGGCATGACCTACTTGGTGGTCCATACCGGAAGCCGCAATTTAGGCAAGCAAGTGGCGCAAATCTATCAGAAGCTGGCCGTGAAATGCCAGTCGGGATGGGCGGAGCTGATGGAAGAGCAAAACCGCATGATTGCCGACTACAAGGCGGCAGGACGTAAGAACGAGTTGCAGGATGCTATACGCCAACTGCATAATTCATTCAAGATGTGCAAGCCCGCTATTCCGCCAGACCTTTCCTATCTGGAAGGTGTTTATCGTGAGGATTACCTGCATGATATGCGTCTCTGCCAGCATTGGGCCAGGATGAACCGAAGCCTGATTGTAAACCTCATCATGGATTATTTTATATTACAGGGACATGTGGAAGCGGAATCCTATGATTTGGCGTTTGAGAGCGTGCATAACTACATAGGCGATGACAACATCATCCGCAAGGGGGCGATAGCTGCTTATGAAGGACAAAAGTGTATCATTCCGCTGAACATGCGCGATGGATCGCTTATCTGCATTGGTAAGGGTAATGCGGAATGGAATTGTTCCGCCCCGCACGGTGCCGGACGCATCATGAGCCGGAGTCAGGCCTTCAAGAGTATTTCTATGGATGACTACCGCACCTCCATGAAGGGCATATACAGCGAAAGTCTGTCGGAAGAAACCAAGGACGAATCGCCCATGGTGTACAAGTCGAAAGATGAAATCATAGGTAATATCCATGACACGGTGAACATTGTGAATGTGATAAAGCCGATATATAATTTCAAAGCAGCGGAATAATATGGATGAACCTAAAGAATTGACAAATCTGAATCAAGGTGGTTATGACTACCCGTTGGCCGACGTTTCCCATCTATCAGAAAAAGAGAAACAGGACTTGCTAAGACGAGGAATGCACATTCCGAAAGAATTGCATTCTGACGAGGAGTTTGAACAATGGGTAACAGTATTTGCTGAATGGAACACGTACAGCTACAGCGATGGACATAAGCCCACGGAGGAAGAAAGAAACTTCGAGAAAATGGTTACCGCAAGCTACGAACGTGGTTTGTGGTATCACCGCAAGCGTTTCAACGAATGGAAGAAAGGACATTTGCAACCGCTTATTGACGAGTTGGTGGAACACGCCGCCCATGACCCACAATACGACTGGCAGTTCTTATATGAATTGGAGCATGCCAAGCTACGCTGCATGAGAGTCTACTTTTCGCATTCGCTAATAGCGGATGAGAACGGAAACTTCGGCTTCAATCGTTGGATTGACATTTGTATCAGCCTGTTAAAATACATCAAGGATAATGACTTGCATATTTCTCAGAAACAGATTGAGCAAATGAATATCAGAAATATAGGAGATGTGGTTTCTTCCGCCCTCGTAGATGCTTATGAAGAAGCACCTATATCAAGTGATGAAGAAGAAGGTATTCTCGATAAGCTCTATTATGGTAAGAAGATATATGCTCGCAAGATGGAGCGACTGTATTACCGGATACGTCTATATAAGATGAGAGAATGGTGGGAATAAATTATAGTAGACATTGAAGTATGGAAAAGAAAAGCAAAGTAGTAAGCAAACGTCTGCAAAAGCAACTGGACGAGTTGATAAGTAACAGGCAATACGACGAGGCCATCCGATTATTGGAACCTATTGCCCATAAGGGAAATGCTGATGCGCAATATAAGTTGGGAAAACTGCTTTACGACAAAATGACTTATACCGATGCGCGTTGGACATTGGAAAGCGTTGCCTACTGGATGAAAAAGGAAAAGCAACAAGCAGTGTGCCCGGAAGATTACCCCGATGCCAACCAAATGATTTATTGGTACGAGGAAGCTGCCAAGCAAGGGCATGTAAAGGCAATTGTGGAACTTGCCGAGTGGTATATTCCTTTATCTTGTGATAATTCCCAAGTCGGGAAAATCATCAAACAATCGCCATCTTTCGCTCTGAAATGCGACTTGGAAAAGGCTTTGTCTTTGTACACGCAGGCATTGGATGCCGGAGATGAGAGTTTCTTTGATACGTTGAAAGCGAGTAGTCTGCTTCACTCACGCCATGTACCCAAAGAGATAAAAGATAAAATCGTGGATATATTTTACGACAGGGCTAAAAAAGGGAGTTGGCGTGCTGCCAATTCAATTTTTAAAATAATAGAAACCAAACTGCGCTTCCCTGAACATAAACCCTATTATGACATAGAGATAAACGAACATGAATTGCTACATGCAGACTGGTTCCGGCTGTTGTTAGACTACGAGGCGGAATGTGAAAAGGAAGAGAAGTATTCCGGGACAGACGCCCTTCGCTTACTATCTGATTTGGCAGAAAATGGCAACCAAGAAGCGTTGAATATGTTGACGGATATCGGCATGAAAACGAAAGGTCTGTCCGTTTGCTGTGCCGGAGATATCTATTATGAGCGCAAGGAATACAAGAAAGCTTTGGAATGCTATTTGGCAGGAGAAGGTGTATACAAACTCGGTGAAATGTATGAACGAGGAGAAGGAACCACACCCGATATGGAAAAAGCGTTCCAATATTATGAAGAAGCGGAAGACCGTTTCAACATGGGACGAATGTACGAACAGGGTCTTGGCACAAAAAAAGATTTGTGGAAAGCATTGGATTGTTATCACCACTACATAGATGACCTACTTATCAGCTCTTCCGAGTATGAAGAACGCAATAAAAAAATTCTCTATGCTCGTCGTTCGTTCCGCCGTTTGAAGAAAATGCTTTATAAGCAAAAGGACGAGGTAATCATGACAGTTGTTGCAAATAAGAAAGATGCCATTTGTACCTTTTCGTTCACCAGCTACAACGATTGTGCTTTTACGATAGATTGGGGCGATGGCCATGTAGAAAAAGTGAGCAATGAGGAAGGTGGAGAAATCCACCTGACGCATTCTTATGAGAAAGCAGGAGAATGGCACATTCATTTAAAGAGTAATGAGACACACACGCTTACCACCTTGCATTATAACTGTGAGACCTGTGTACTTAAAGTATTGGATGTCACACAATGTCCGATACTCCTTGACCTATATTGCGTAAACCAGGGTTTGCGATATTTGAATGTCTCGAATAATCCAAGGTTGGAACGTCTGGTTTGTCGGGGAAACAGATTGAGAACATTGAATATCCGGAAGAATTATCGCCTTACCCAATTAGACTGTTCCGATAATCCTAAATTACACCATGTAGATTGGCATCCACGATATGCAGCGCTCTCCATGGTTTGTATGAAGAATACTGCTTGTTCTGAACAGCTTGCGCCTCTCACCGAACTGCTAAAACTTAACAAAGGCGGGATGTGCGATGCCATCATGGGAACTTCGCTCCAACCGATATGTCTTCCGCTTACTTATTATATGCGCTGTATGACTTGGAACGGTGTGAAAGCCAAGATGAAGAAAGGAGGATATCCTATAAGTATAAATCATTCTTGGTCGAAGTATAAAGCTGCGTTCGATGACATGCGGTCACGGAATGATTTTCATTATGCAGGTTCCGATCGCATTGTTTGTGAGGGCGGCTATACCCATTGTGAATGCTTCCACGCAGAAAAGGAGGAATATGTACACCAAGATTTAGAGGATATGTTAATCAACTCCACTCCTTGGAGCGAAACTCTTGATATGCCCGTGCTGATGAGGGAAAAAGAAGGGTGGATGATGTTTCCTTTGGCTACATGGGCAGATGTGTTTTGTGCTTGTTTTTCAGAAATGACATACTCACATTGGAAAGAAACAGAAAAAATTATACGCTGCGAGCAGGAATTCTGGGAATGGCTTCGCGAACAGCAAAAACAATAAGAACAATAAATACTACATATTATGGACCAAAACACATTCAAATTCTTGTTATCCAGGTTAAGTTTCGATAATATTCTTCCAGAGTTTAAGGCCATATTCCAAAAGCTAAGGCCGGATTTGTTTGAACAGGAAGATTGGAACATTTATCGGGATATATACCAAGACCTGCGAACACGCAAGGTTGATGCGTCCAAATATTCTATCCTGATATTCGAGCGTTGGGAAGATGCATCATCTCCCGGTTCAAACTGTTGTGTAGGGTATGAAGATGGAGAGGATTACGACTACCGGGCAATAGGCGGATATCCTTTCTTGTCCGAATTGCTGGGTATGGAGATAACAGTCAGTAACGACATTACATTCACTCCGCAGGAATTGGCAGCCGGTTTGCTCTGGGAAATCACATACGCCAAGCGTAATGGGTTGACTGATCTTGATACAGAACATCTTACCTTTAAATATTTGCTCACACGCTTTAGTTTTGATGACATCTTACCAGATTTCAAGCATTTGTATCAAAGAAATGCATCAGACTCGTTCCTAAAAACGGATTGGGAGAAATATCGGACAGTGTACCAAAATCTTCAAAACCGCGAAATATCTGAGACGCGGTATGTCCTCTATCTGGCATCTCGTTGGGAGGGGTGTTCTCCAATGATTGACATGAATTGCTCTGTCTACGACAAAGACGCAGGTGAGATTTTCCAGCCAATGGCAACGTATGCTTCTTGGCCTGAGATATTGGGAATGAAAATCATTATTGAGCATGATGTCATTATCACTCCTCAGGAATTGACGGCGGGATTGTTTTGGGAAATCACCTATTACGGACGGATGTCATAGTCCGTAATAGGTGAAAAATATTCTTGGAAGTATTAAATGGTTATTTTTCCAAGCGCTTGTTTAGCAACAAGGTCACATTTACATCTGACGCTTTGGTTTCCACCCCGATACTTCCAAAGCGAATATCTGCATAACCTAACCACTCACTGACTCCTTGCTTGAATGAGGCCAACGATAATTCATCCAACGGCTTTTCCAACGGATACTGCAAGAATATCACAGATGAATTGTATCGGGACAAATCCAACTGTTGGTAACGGGTCATAGACTCAATTATATAATCCAGCCTGGTGTTGACGTTCGGGGTCACCGAGCGGTAATCACACTGCCTGCCGTATTGCACATTGAGCAGAAACTCCACATCACTCCTTCTGAAGCTGCTTCCTTCAGCGGAAAGCATCCTTACCAGATTTTCACGTTTGGCCATTTTACGCAGATATTCCTTTCGCTTGTTCTGTCTAAATTCACGTTTTCGTTTTGAGCGATTTTTACGATTGGGATTCCATCTGATTGGAAATTCAATGCGAACACAACGTTCGCCTTGGCGACCTCTGCTACGGAGACGGCGCGGAGTCTGATGCCGCCAGATACTTTCCTCCAATTTATCTAAAGCGACTTCATATCTGTTCGTCAAAACCTTTGGGCCGAATTCCTTTTGCCATGTTTCCTGTCTTTCAGCAGGTGAGAATCCCCAATAAGTGATTTCCCACAAACAGTGCATGGCGATTTCTGTTTTGGTAAGATGTATGTCATCTGCCACGACAATCTCTTTGGCCAAATCTTCTTCCCAAGTGCAGTCGTGCATCGGGCCTACGCCAATCCATTTTTCTTCGCCTTCCCATTCTCCGCCATGCCATTCCACATAGATTTTACCTCCAAAATCCTTTGCCGGTTTCATGTTGCGAAGAATGTCGTATGCCTCGCGGTAGGCATAGATGCTGTCAATATGCTCCGGCTCATGTTCCTTTAAGTACGGAAGAAGTTCGTGAAAACTAACTTCTGTTATCAATTCTTTTAAAGTCATAGATGGTTATTTATTGTTTATATCAAATTATCCAAATAGGATATTCGGTGCTGATTGGTTGAGCGATACCATAATCAAGAAGGAATTTATTGCCTGTATTCAATTCATTCTGCCTGTCAAACCGGGTGGCATAGACATTTCTGCCATACATTTTGGCAAAGCGAACCGCATACATTGTACCGCTGATAATAGGACATTGGGCAACAATGACGACATGGGACAGAGCGGCTTGTATTCGGCAACGTGCAACTAAGCGAGTAGGATTGGCTTTCACTCCGAATGGATATTCAGAAAGGATAGTTCCACCGCTGGCAACAATGTCTTGCTGCAATGTCTTGTTTACTTTAGGATGTGTGATATCCAATCCGGATGCCACTACAGCCATAGTCTGTCCTCCAGCATCTAAACAGCCACGATGGGCAGCCGTATCGCATCCCAATGCCAATCCGCTAATTACTGGATAACCCTGCTTTGCTAACTGTTGGGATGAGAAATATGCTATACCAAGTCCTTTCTTATCAGCTGCACGGGCACCAATTACTGCTACGGAATTTTCATGATAAAGCAATTCTTTACTTCCTAACACATGAACGAGTATGGGAGCGTCACTATTTAAGACTTTAAGCCGACAAGGATAGTCATCCGCATAATACGGGATGGAAACAATACCTGCCTTTTCTTGTCTTTCCAAGATTCGCCGGGCTTTATCCCATTTGCGTACATCGTTCCGTATTGTTTCTTTCAAATAACTTTTGGTGTCTATTGTATCATCTTGTAGTTGCCTTAAAGAGAGACCGGATAATTGTAGATACAGTAATTCTTCAATGGTCAAGTCCGGAAACCTACATTTAGCCATGCTTGTTTTGTATATGTTTTCAGAATCATTCATCGTATTCATCTATTTGTGGGCAAAAGTATCTTCTATATGTGCAGAATTGAGGCAGAAGGAAAACATTTTTTTATTTTACGAGTCAACATACTTACTCCGTGCCAACAGCACCAAGTAAGTTCTGCTGACAGGAATTTACAACGGTCTGGGTATCTCCAATCCGTTGCCATAGAGAGAGCCTGCAAGACTCCGCTACGCTCCATTTCGCAGGTTCTCACAATGGCAACGGTATTTGGAAAACAGATTGGGCTTGGATGCTATCCAATAGGACTTGCTTTATGGAGCATTTCTTAGCCACCTTTGGGCATCTAGGCCGGGTACGTTTTACCGTGCAAAACTACTGTGGACGGGAGAAATGTCAAGTACCGCCATGGGCTTTCGGCTGGAGGGCTTGACGGAAGCCTTCCACAAATTTTCTCGTCCCTCCAAAATTGGGGTATTCCGTCCGCACTCTCCGGCCTCATACTTGCCTTATTCTCCCTTGTGTCCGCAGTGACTATTTGCACGTAAAACGGTCTTCCCGACCATGAAGCTCAAAGGAGCTTCACAAAAGGGGAAAGTATCAGATTTCACAACTTTTAAAACACAAGGAATTATGCGGACAAGAAGAATGACTATCGAGCAAGGCCGGAGAGTAGGCATAGACCGCTTTCCAAACTTCCACAGGAGCGGAAGCGTCAGGGGCATGAAACGACTGTATTACGGCAGTGATTGCCTGTTGGTACGTTGTGGCAGCTACATCTACAATGTTTCCACTGAGCCGAGAATTTACTATCAAGCAACCATCTAAAATTTTTCAATTATGTATGAAACAGATTTTCCCGAATACGGGCAACAATGCGAACTGGTCACACCGTGGCGTGGCTACCATCGCGGAACTATCGTGGGCAGGACTGCAAAAGGCTTTATCGTGCAGTTCAGCAGCGGAGCGGAAATAGAAGTGTATGACGACGAAATAGAATTTGACTGATATGTGCAGACTGATGATACCCCGATTGGAGGAAGCCTTAAAAGGCTATCCCCTTTATTCCCAAGACAGCAAGGGAAAAGAAGCTGTTTGCCGTGCCATCTTCGCTCTTGGAGCGGTACGCTGGTTCATCCTTGAAGGTGAGAAAGAAGGGAGCGACATCATCCTCTTTGGTATCGTGGTAGGACTTGCGGAGGACGAATACGGCTACATATCGCTTAACGAACTGTCGAAAGTGGAGCTTGACCTTACGGCACAAGGATTGGGTAAGCTACAAGTAAGGCAACAAGAGAATTTTACTCCTACACCGTTAAAGAACTTGCGGGACTTCCGCCTGTAGCAGTTCTTAGCCAGATTTGAACATTAAACAACCCGTCAGCCGTGGTGCAATCAACCGAGTGCCACGGCTGACATAAACATCAGTAACCATGCGGACGAAAAACAAGATTATAAAAGAAGTCATCCAATGTGCAGAGGCAAACGGATGGCATGTGGATGCCGAGAAACATCAGGACAAGAATATCGTCATCTTTGAGTTTTCCCAATTCACTCCTGCCGGACAAGACTTCTTCTTTTCGGCCATGATGAAAGGACGTAGCCTAGAAAGCCTGATAACCGATATAGAAGAGTATTACGAGGGCTTTGACGCAGACTCGGAAGCCTATCTGTGGCTGGACGGCAACGGACACGGCAAAAACGGTGCACCCTACCGAATGAAGGATGTGCTGGCCGACATGGAAGCGGCAGAAGGTATGGTCAGTAAGCTGCTTGAAGCGGTCAGGGACTTGACAAGTTGAACACAAATACAAACATGGCCTGCTATATCTCTATTGGTGTGGCAGGCTATGAAATTTTCATCCTATCTCCGTTTGCGCCCTTTCTTCGGGAGGCCGGCAGTCTTGTAGGCAATCAGGTCATCACCACGAAATTGTATTCTCTGGTTGTCCTGCATCCGGAAGAACGGCAACGGCCTTTCCGTATGGGTAATGTAATCATAGATGGTACACCGGTGTATGCCGAGGAAACGCGCCGCATCGCTTACCGAATACGACTGTTCCGGCTTTATCTCTGAAAAATGTTTGCATATATCCATATCCACTTTGTTTTGGCATTAAAGATACAATGCCGAAAATCAAAATGAAACAGGTTAAACATGGGAATACCACGTAGTTTGTAGGATTTTCAGGGAATATGTGTCCGTCTGTTCAGAAAGGTAATCATCTTTACATGAAATGGCAACGGGACAAAAATCTAAAAAACAGATAGGCATATATATTTCAGCGTTGACAAGGTTGACAAGAAAGCCAATGTACAAACTTGATTATACAGCTTACCAGAAATGCTTATTATTCAATACTTTATCTTTTTTTCTTATAGAAGTAAGAATAAATATAGATACGTGTGTTTTTGTCAACCATTGGCTACAAAATTCATAGGATTTTCAAAAGCGTCAACGCTTGTCAACGTTTGTCAACGCATCGTTTTTGATGCAAGTAACTGATACGATGCAACTTGTATCTTGTCAACAACGTCAATCCTGAAATGTGTGCAGATTATATTTTGAAATATGCCATAAAATAAAGGCCATCCATAGGATGACCTTAACGAGCATAATCAGATAAACTTGTTCAATTCTTCTACCAACAGATGTACGGTAGTGGAAGATTCTTCCATAGCCGGATTACCATGTGATACATCGGCAAGAACGGCAGAGGCATTCTTAATGGCCTGCGACTGCAAGTGGAGCAATCGGTTATACATAATAGCCCCGAATCCTTCCGTCTTGGAATAGGGTATTCCTGAAAGCCTTGACAGCATGTCGGCATAACTGTTCCTGTGCAACGCCCCTTTGTAGAGATTGAAGTGCAGCAGGAACCAATATTCAAACGCCTGGTTGCTATAGGCCACCTTGAAACCGTTTTTTTCGGCCAGTGTAATGGCTTCATTGAAGTCCTTTGCAGGAAAATCGTCCTTGTCGAACACTACCCAGCACTGGTCATAAGTCCGCTTCTTCTTTTGGTCGGCGTCACGGATACTAATGGCCTTGCTCACAAGACTGGTCGTGTTCATTGCCTGGCCCACCGCCTTTACCGTGGCGGCGGTCATTCTGAAGGCCTTGAAATAATCCGGTTCCGTGCGGACACCTTCACATACGATGAGAAACGACTGCTTTACTTCTCTCGTGCTTTGGCGGCGTGTCAATGAAGCGGAACGATGGTCTTTCTTTTTTGTCTTTCCCATGGTCATCCCTCCGCCGTAAATATTGTTTCCATATCACCTATAATGGGCGTGGCACCGAACTTACCTTGCAGGTAATCCCGCTCGAAAGGTGAACTGCCACGCACTTTATACTCGGCCAGCGAATAGGCTTCTGTCGCGCCGAAACTATCCTTTTGAGTGAACCATACCTGGTCTCTGCGGAACAGACCTGCACTGAGCAGGAACGTGTCATGAGTGGTAAACAGCAGTTGCGCTCCTTTGGGATTTGTCTCCGCCGAGTTGAAAAGCGTGATAATCTTGCGCACAAGCAACGGATGGAGTTTGGAGTCAAGCTCATCCACCACCAGACGTTTGCCATTGTCCAGCGCATCTATGATAGGATATGCCAAGGAGAAATATTTGATGGTTCCCTCGGATTCGTTTCCGTTAAACGAAAAGGCTACATTATGGGTCGCTTTTCCTTCATCATCGTACTGACGATGGCTGCTTACGATGCGGTTGTCAATCTTGGCTATGTTGTCTATGCCCAAATCCGCATATTTGGCGAAACGAACTATACGCTCACGCATCTTTTCATCGTCCAGATGCCTGATGGCTTGCGACCACATTTTCTCGTCCTCGCTACAGAACAGGACTTGTGTGTCGCCAAGCCAATGCAGGATATTGACGGCGGTCGTTTCGTTGAACTGGGCGGCAGTGGAGAGAAGAAGCGCGTTGCCGCGAACCATTTTCTTGTTGACCAAATCCTGTATCAACGGGCTTTTAGCATGAACGGTGGTTGTTTCCCCTTCGCGGTAGAATATCTCTACCTCTTTGGCACGTTTCCTGTTCATACGGCGGTAAAGCCATTCGGCATGTATAGCTTTGGGGGCTACCTCAAAGCCGTAACGGTAGATGTATTCACCGACGGCGAAGGTGGCCTCCATCGTGGTCGGCTCATGGGCGGTGGAAATGTTCAGGCGGAAGTTCTCCACGTCTATGCTTTCGCCAGCCTGGCTGTTCTTGAACGAATCCATGATGAAACGCTTGTAAAAAGCGATGGCCTTCAATACATTCGTTTTTCCTGAAGCGTTCGCCCCGTAAATCACCGCACTGCGCACGAGTGACAATCCCATGTCGGAAAGCGGAATGACATCATTAGGTTCCGAAAGGAATTCCTTTAGGGTAGTGGCCACGAAGGATAGTTTAAGTTCATCCTTTATGGACAGGAAATTGCTGGCACAAAATTCGAGAATCATATATTTAACCTTGTTATTTGCTGATTTTTTGCAAATATACAAGTTTTCTTCCGTATTTGGTAAAGATAGCTGGATTTTCATATCTACTAAATTGATTTATTTCCTTAGTTTGAACTATTCAGCATTGGGCCAACCGGGTATTTTGCAGTAAAACAGCCTGATCTTATAATAGTAAAACTTGTCTTACATATTAGAGGACAAAAGCATGTCACGAAAGAAATAACTGAACGTCAGATGATTGCGTTAGGTTTAATCCGTGAGAATAAAGGCCTAACCATATCTGAAATGTCCCTAAAGACAAATGTGGCATTACAACTTTTCAAGAATTAGGCATCATATCAAGGGAAGGCGGTCGCAAAGACGGCTCATGGATTATAAAGCAAGATGAGGAATAATGAACTGTTTCATTTCATGAGACCTCATTTGCTAAATCCATTTCATCTTGAACCATTTCCGTTTCAAGGTCAAGCCCAAACATATCCTTCAACTGTAAGTAGTCGAAACACAACGCTTTCGGACGATTGGCCTTGACTTTCTTGACCTGTTCGCCGCCTGACATCTCTATCGTGTAATCCGGCAAGCCGTTTGGCAACAGTATCGTGAACCTGTCCTGCTTCAGCCCAAGGAATGACGGGTGCGATTTGAGGTAGGACATGATGGTTGACCAGTTGGAGCGGTTGACCGTGGCATTTTGGTTACGGCTATTGAACAGGGAGGCCACAGCTGCCATATTCAAGTAAAGAATGGGACGTGCTTCCATGAACTCGATTTCTTCCTTGGCAGCCAACGGACGGAAGCTCTTCAGGTAACGGATGCGGTAATGCGCCTTCTCCACGCACTTGCCCATCGTCTGGAAACCTTGCAACATGTTCCAGAAGTCGGCGACCTCAGAACTTTCTTGGGCAAGCTCGTTCTGGACGCGCATTCCCTTGACGGCAGTATCGAACAGGTCGGTATAGCTGAAAGGCATATCCAGCACGGTTTCCAACGTGCGGAACGTGGCCAAAGGAATCACCCAGTTGCCGAAAATTCGGTCATGTATCGTCTCATCTTCCATCTTGGTGGCCAGTTCCTGTTTTACAATGGAATAGGTGTCCGAAAAGTTCTTCTCGAACAACTCCCGATGATTCAGTATCTCTATGGTCAGGTGTGTCAGTCCCAAGTTGCACAGGGCCACCAAATCCTCATAGCGGCTTTTCTCCTTTTGGCTGAACGAGGTCTTGGAAAAGGCGAGAAACAGGACACGGGTGTAGAGTGCCATATCCTGCGTGGGCTTGTCTTGTCCGCAAAGCACCACACCTGTACTGACAATGGTCTGTGCTGCCATGCCGTCCGTACCCGTGTTCTTCTTTGTCTGGCCACCGCCTCCCCAAAGCCCTTTCAGATAGGCTATCTTACGGATATCAAGGTCGTTCTTGTATTCGTCAAGCACTACGAGCGTATTGACTGCCTGTGAAACACGGTCGTTCATAGCCGGTACGGAAGTGACACCGAGATTGGGAGGGTCAACGCCGTGCAGGAAAAACGCCTGCAATGAAGTGGCAAGCGTGGTCTTTCCTGTTCCCTTCTCGCCGAATAGGTTGAGAATGGGGAAATGGCGTGTCCGTTTGAAAACGATGTCACGGAACAAAGTGGAAAGCAGGTAGCAGAAAGCAACGGTAGCGTTCTCGCCGAATACCTCCATCAGTTGTTTCACATAATCGTATAGCTTTATGCCGTTGCGGTTCTCGTGTACCATCAGACGCTCAAACTGGAAAATCTCCGGGTTATGAATGTAGATTTTGGACATGGCAGGAATGTAGTACGCCTTTCCGCTGACACCACGGACAATGCCAAGGTCATCCACAGCTTGAAATTTTCCATCAGCAAGAAGTCCGTTCCCAAAGGCGAAGAAGCCCTCTTTAGCGTTCCATCCTAATTTGCGCACACGTTCCGCCGTGTCGGTCTTGGAGTACAGATACTCCTTGACACGGTTGAGCTTGTCTATCTTGGCCAGCCACACATAGTTGCCCACGGAGCCGACCTTTTGCTGAAAGTTATTTAGCGAACACAATTCGGACTCCCTCAGTTCAATGACACGGCATATATTATAGGTGTTGCGCATACGGAAGATGCGAGTGCCGTTGTTCTCGTCCTCAATGTGGAACAGCGGTTCCATGATGAAGTTGGAAATCCTTGACGGCTCCTCGTCGTCATCCCCGGTGGCGTAATAACAATTCTCCCGGATGAACAGCCCATGCTGGCGAAGCAGTTCCGCTTCACGCTGCCTCTCATCCATCGGTGTGAGTTTGTCCTGCCTTTTCCGTGCCTCTCCACGGGCTTGCGTTACGGCATCACGCCACAGTTTGGCTTTTCCGTAGATTCTGGCCAATTCATCAATGCACTGATTGAATATCAGCTGGTCTTTCACATAGCGCATCAGGTCGGCTATCTCTGACACGCATTTCCGTTCTTCCATCAAAGAGTCCGCGACAAGAAAGCGTTTCTGTGCCAGCCAGACAATAAACAGCCTTTCTTTCAGTGAAGTGTAATCCTCCCGACAATGAATGAAACTGTCTGCATCGTTCTTTCCGGGTTTCACATTCCAGCCATTTCCACCATCGGAGATTTCGGCAAACGGCAATTCTCTGACTGTTACATGGAAGCCTTTCCTGACTGCGGCTGTCCCGTTTGTCATGACCGCCTTAAACCCAGGCCCAAAGGGCTTGCCTTCACTGACATCGGAATCGGGAATGAAGCATAATGAAGAGGTGTATTTTTTCAGTCGCTCAAACTGGCTGTCCGTCCATGCCGTTCCCAATGCGGCCACGGTATTGTCGTAGCCGATTGACTGCATACGCAACACGTCAGGCGCACCCTCCACGATGATGAAGTATTCCGCACTGCGTTCCCGGCTCGCCCGGTCTATGCCGAACAGACATTCTCCCTTGGCATAGACCGCACTGTTTGGCGAATTGAGATATTTCGGTGCTTTTGGGTTATTCCCGATGTAACGGGCGGTATAAGCGATGATGCGTCCCCATCTGTTGCGTATGGGAATCATTATCCTGTGTCTGAACATGGTATACACACGACAGTCATCTCCGCGCCGGAGCAGCCCCAGCTCGAAAAGTGCATCCTCGTCCAGTCCTTTTGACCGGCAGAACTCCATGAACGCACCTCCGTCACGCGGCGCATACCCGAGACCAGCAACCGAACAGAACTCTTCCGGCCATCTTCCATAAGCATATTCACGGGCAAGGCGGCTTTCATCACTGTCCGGCATCAGCAGGCTACCTACAAAGAAATCTTGTACATGGCTGAGTGTAGTAAGAAGTGTTTCCTTGTGCCGATTCTTTGCTGTTTGCTCCTTGTCCTGTCCTTCCACATACTCAATGGGAATATTGTGGTGTCTGGCCAAGAACTCGATGGCTTCCATGAAGGAAAGGTTCTCTTTCTCCATGATGAATGTGATGGCATCGCCGCCACGGTTGCAGCTGAAACAGTGGAACAGGTTCTTTCCAGGACTGACAGAAAAAGAGCCGATCCGCTCCTCATGGAACGGACAAATGCCCATCAGGGTCGAGCCTTTCCTTGACAGCCTGACATACGGCTCCAATACACCCTCGATGGAAAGCTCCCTGACCTTGTTGATTGTTGACTCGCTTATCATAAGGTGGTCAGGAGTTTCCAACAGTCAATTATGGACTGGCCGGAGTATTTAGGCCGGCTGGCATTATCGGGATTAAGCGGCTTGATATAGCCGCTTTCCTTATATTTTCTAAGCGTCTTGTAACTGACACCCAGTTCCGCGCAAGTACGCTTGACCGAATAAACCCCTTCAGGGTCACATGTTGGCACTAATTCTCTCATCCGCTGTAATGTTTTATCGTATGCCTGTTCCGTATGTCTCATGAATTACAGTATAGGCATATCCTGATATTGTTTTCTTATTTCTTTTTATCTAAACTATTTATGTTTATATCGGAAGAAGTATTATTGAAATAGTCCTGAACCGTGCGTTGCAGGAGGCGGAGGTCAGCCGTCCTGTATTCCACTTTGCCGGGTCTCTTGTAGCATATCACTTTCCCTTGCCGTCTCCATCTTTCGACATTCCGGCGGCCGAACATCTCATAAGCCTTTCTTTGGCTGACAAATTCCGGATCGGCATTGTCTGATTTCAGGTACTTGACAATCCTTGCCGCAAGGTCGTTCAGAAATGTATCATAAGGGATTAGACGGTCTAAAAACTGAAGGAACTGCATAACCCAAGAATTTACAAAGTACGTATTACGGTTATGGTCTGTTTCTCCCTGTCCGTCCGTGTCTTGAACTGACGGTTGTAGATGGCACCAAGCTCTGAGGCTTGGGTTCGAACGCTTTTCAGCCTGGAGATGTGGAAGGTGATTTCATCGCCAACTTCGAGTGCGACAAGAGCAGGACGGATTTTTTCCATGTTTTCTGCCATAATATTTGTTTGTTTAATGATTAATGTTTAACTTTGTAGTCGATAATTCAATTTATATCATCGGCAAAATAACATAAAAAGGTTTATATAGCCAAATATTTGTTTGATAATTGTTGATTTAATATTGCAATTTAAGGTTTGACCCATGAATATAGACATTAAAGACGTACATGTGGGACAGGCTATTGACCAACGCCGCAACGAACTCGGCCTTTCTAAGTCTGAACTTGGACGCAGGCTTGGCATCCCCCAACAGCATATCAACCGCCTTCTGGAAAGGGAGACGATGGAGACCAAGCGGCTTGTCAAGGCTTGCAAGGCGTTGGACTTTAATTTTTTCGCCTTGTTCTGCCCGGTCAACCCCCAGATATCCGCATACCTCGCGGCAGTGGCATTGGACGGGGGAGATGCCAATAACAACATTGGCGATAGCGGACTTGCAGCCCAGCTTACCGCCGAACAGACCAAGGTGGAAAACTTGAACGGCATTATTAAGCTACTGAAGGAGCAGATAGATAGCCTGAATGCACAAATTATCCGTCTGGATTCCAATCTGAAGGACAAAGACGCAATTATAGAACTACTAAAAGAAAGGAGGCAAAATATGTAACATTGAATACTGTGGTCAATATGATGATTGGCACATAGTAGCGCAGAATGTTTACACCAATATCGGTAGTTATCTGATTTTCAAATATATATTGCTATCATTTCGACTGTTATTGAGTTTGGATATTCGATGGGAACTCGATAAGAGAAATCAAATTCACGAGACTGTTTGCTATTTGTTTTCTGCATAGTAGATAACTCATTGAATATGAATATCTAATTAGAGTGGCACAAGCGGCAATCGAAGACAAACTCTAAAAATCTGCAACGACGTTGATATTTTGCTTCCATCTGCATTTTATATGCAAAACATTTGTTTTTCATTTGTTTTCCCAATGGAGGCTAATCAACTCAATACCAGTAAGGTATTAAAGCGGCGCAGGCTGCTGTTGAATAACGAATTTTATTCCACTTCCCCTCTCAATACCTCTACCCGCTTGCGAGTAGAGGTATTTTTATACATCTCTCCGCAACAATACCGTCGACCAAATGATGAAAGAAGCTCGCCAAAATAATCCGGAACTTATGACTGGCTCAAAAGCCGTCATAAATGTTTCGGTACACGAAAACGTAAAGATGATTACTCCTCTCTTTGTGAAACGTACAATCACCGCACATGGAACAGTAATTGAATTTACAAAATAATTTGTCGACTAAGATTTGCACTTTCAGAAATAAATATAGCGTGAGGCCCGAAGAGTTATCTTCGGGCCTCGCGGTTAATTGAATATTCATGGATAGTGCTTATACTCCGAGCGAAGCGGCAACGGCCTTGATTTTTTCTTCGGCGGCAATAACGGCCTTGTCGTAATCGGCACGCGATGGCAGTTCTCCGCTTACCTCGATATAGAACTTAATTTTGGGTTCTGTTCCCGAGGGACGTATCGACACCTTGGTTCCGTCTTCGGTAAAGTATTGCAGCACATTCGAGGTCGTAGGCATATTAAGAGTAAATTTCTCTCCTGCGACAATATCCTGAGCAACCAAGGTGGCATAATCTTTGGTCAAAACAACCTTCGAACCTGCTATCTCGGTAATGGGGTGCTCGCGATAATTCTTCATCATGGCTTCTATCTCTTCGGCACCGGATTTACCTTTTCGCACAACAGAGATACCTTTTTCCTTGGAGAAGCCATACTCTACGTAAATATCCTGCAAGAGTTCATACATCGTCTTGCCGTTATCTTTTGCCCAGGCAGCAATCTCGGCCATCATGGCACAAGCCGACACAGCATCTTTGTCCCGAACAAAATCTTCAACAAGAAAGCCATAGCTCTCTTCTCCGCCCCCTATATACTGACGTTTGCCTTCAAGCTCCCGCATAACAGCGGCTATCCACTTGAAACCGGTGTAGACGTCGAAGCACTCGATACCGTTGCGATCGGCAATCTTCTTCATCAACTCGGTGGTAACGATGGTCTTAACCATGTAAGCCCCCTCTTCGATACGGCCGGTAGCTTTATATTGTGATATCAGATAATTGGTGAAAAGCAGCGCATTTTGATTACCGTTTACAAGGATCCATTCACCCTTGTCGTTCTTGATAGCAATACCCATGCGGTCGGCATCGGGATCAGAGGCCAGCACGATATCGGCATCAACCTCCTTGGCCTTGCGTATGGCCAAGTCGAGAGCGGCCGGCTCTTCGGGGTTGGGCGACTTCACAGTGGGAAAATCACCACTGATGACATCTTGCTCGGGAACATGTATCACTTGGGTGAATCCGTAGGCAGCCAAAGTTTTAGGTATAAGCATTATACCGGTACCATGAATCGGTGTGTAAACGATTTTCAAATCGTGTTGCCGGGCAATGGCTTCGGGATTGAGCGAGAGAGCCTTGATGCGGGCAATGTATTTCTCATCGATTTCCTTGCCGATGATTTCTATCAGCTCTGGATTCCTTCTGAATTTAATATCCGATACTGAACGTACTTTATTTACTTCGGATATGGTGTTCTTATCGTGTGGTGATACCATCTGGGCACCATCGTCCCAGTAGGCCTTGTATCCGTTATATTCTTTGGGATTGTGCGAGGCTGTGAGTATGATACCGCTTTGGCAACCCAACTCGCGAATGGCGTATGACATTTCGGGGGTAGGACGCAACGATTCAAAAAGATAGACCTTGATACCGTTGGCAGAGAAAATGTCGGCCGATATTTCGGCAAACTTACGGCTGTTGTTACGGCAGTCATGGCCTATAACCACCTTTATTTGGGGCAGAGAGGCAAATTCTTTTTTCAAATAATTGGCTAATCCCTGTGTAGCAGCACCTACGGTATAGATGTTCATACGATTAGTGCCCACGCCCATAATACCGCGCAGACCGCCGGTACCAAACTCCAAATCTTTATAGAATGCCTCTATAAGGTCGGTCTTGTCTTCCTTGTCGAGCAGATGCTGCACTTCGGCACGCGTTTCTGCATCGTAACCTTCGCCCAGCCACTGTTGGGCCCTTGCGGTTACCTCTTTGAGTAATGCGTCGTTTTCCATAATATGATTTTTAAAATGAATGTCTCTTATGCCGATGCAACTGTATCGTCAAATCATGAACAACCGGAAAATCAAGTTTTCACCCATTGACAATGCCAAATTGCATACTATCTTACCCAAAGATAGTGAAAATTCTTTGAATCTGCCAAAGGTTTTCTTGACTTTGTCTTCTAAAATGTGACTTTAAGACGCTCGCCAGCATCTTCGACAATTGCCCGGTAGAATTCGTCGGAATAACCGGGAAACTCCGGATACTCGGGTATGCCGTAAGCATTATAGAGGAACTCTCCGTCTTTTTCACGTTTACGATTTCCATCCAGATATTTGACCATCAAATACTCTCCCAACTCACGCCACCGCACTGTCGACGAGTCGGCAGCCTGACGACTGTATGTATCGAGTGTGGCCAATGCCTTTTCGGGCTGGTCATAAAAAATCTTCAGAACATCGGCTTCAAGTTTTGGCTGTTGTTCATTGAAGGTCGTCTCAATCTGTTGCTGTAACGGACGGATATCTTGTATCATCTGATTGTAACGGGCGTAAGCCATATTGGCCACCCAATTATAAATCCAGAAAGCCGATGTCCACGACACTTTATAAAGAGAGCCGTTACCTTCGCGGAAGCAGAGGGGTACTTCGGTCAAGGCACCGGTGTAAATGGGCACATAAACCGACGTATTGGCATCGTCGACGCCAAACCACAGCACGCCGCCCAATGCTGCCGGCAGCCACTCACGCTGCTGGGCAACGAGAGAGAAACCGGTCTGCTGCGTGGCAATAGCCCGCTCGTTGATATATTCCTGACTATCGACCTCAAAGGTCATGGGTCGGAAACGATAGGGCACCTTGAACGGTCCGGCACCAGCATCGTGCGTCATATCGAAGGGAGTACCCTCGAAATGGTCGCGCATGGCATCTTTCATATCTTGTACCGACAATTTGCGATTGGGCTTGATATAGAGGGGCAATGGCTTTGACGACTCACCATAAATATAAGGCAAATAAGCAGTCATTGTCGAGTCGTAACGATTGTAAAAACTCCACACCCGGGCCTCACAGGCTCTCAACTCCTCAAAGCCAGCTGGGGCATAGGCCGACGAGAAACTGAAATCGCGATTGAGGCCGTCGAAATATTTCTGCTCACGGGCAAATGAGATGACATCGGGTGAATAAAGACAATTCTCGGGGTCGTCCAGGGGGAACTGGTGAATGCGGGAATGGTTGGCGTGAGCAGCAATACAATCGTCGGGAATGCGCACGGCTACCCACACAGCGCCACGCGACACACCTCCTTTTCCTATCATTTCAAGTATCCACACCTCCTCGGGATCGGCTATTGAGAAACTCTCTCCACTACTGTAATAGCCATACTTGCCCACCAAGTCGGTCATCACCTCTATGGCTTCACGGGCTGTTGTGGCACGTTGCAGGGCAAGTTGCATAAGCGTGCCGTAATCAATCATACCGGTTGTGTCGACCAACTCCGGACGTCCGCCAAAGGTCGATTCGGTAATCGACAACTGATGCTCGTTCATGTAACCAACGACCTTATACGTATGTGATACTTGGGGTATTTTACCCAGAGGCTTATTGGTATCGCAATCGCGAATCTCAACATAGCTACCGGCCGGATGGTCGGCAGCGGGTGTTAATGAAAGTGTACCATACAATGTGTGCGAATCGGCAGCATAGGTTATCAGGGTCGAACCGTCGGTCGTTGCCTTACGACCAGCCAGCAGACTGGTACACGCATAGGCTGCAGACACTGCCATAGACATGAGCGTACAAAAGAGATAGATTCTTTTTTTCATCGGTAAAATAAAATAGGTATAGGTTGTATTTTTTGAGAGTAAAGATAATCCGTTTTTACTGATTATCAAAATTTATTCATCTATATAAAACGGCCAAGATGCCCCGCCACTTCAAAACAAGAGTGTGCAAACAAGGACAAAAAAAAAAATTGATTGTCTCACGACAACCAATCTCTGTTAACCTTAAATCTAATACCATGAAAAACACGATGCAAATATAGGGCATTTTATGTTATACAACATAATTTTCAAACATAAAAATGCAGCATATTCACATCATTTAACATTTAAGTATTGACGTTACTTGTATCCATCGTATTCTTCTTTGTTGGGAAAGATACTGTCCCAAATCGTATCTTCACGAGCCATGTACTCTTGATAAAATTGCACAAAAGCTTTTTTCTCGTGATATCCCTTGGAGACACACCATTCACTGAAATTATCTTTTAACTCTTCATCGTCATCTAGCAGAGCGTTGAATTGAGCTGCAGCTTCTTCCATTCCGGGATATTTCTTTATGATATCCACCAGCATTTCTTCTAGGTCAAAATAGTCCATACGCAAAAGTTGAGATTTATTGAAATCATGTAAAGAAACACTTTTTGCCGTACTTTGTTCAATATTTCAAATATGGGCTTCAAATATAACAAAAAACCTAGATAATGCGATATTCATTTTTCAAAAAAACACATCAATTGCTAAATATTTTGCAATATGACTTGTATACACGCCTATGAATAAAACATTCGTCAGAAGCGAACCATCAGTTCGACTACAATCTTGTCTTTTTCCGAGACAGCAACCACAGCGTCTTCGGCATAAAAATAGTTCTCATAATTGATACGCAGATCGGCCACAAAGGGTTTGGCCAGACTCAACGTCGCACCTACAGTAAGACGTTTGCGAGCCGCGTCATTGACAATCAGCAGGCCGTTTTCACCGGCCTCGCCATTACTGTGATCGCTCATACAGTCAAAGCGTCCCAGAAAAGAAATTTTCTGAAAGACCTTGGGCAGAGGCTGGTCGTAGCACACAAAGCCATCGAAAGCATTGACCGGCCTGAAAGCCCCCTGCGCATAATGTTTGCGCAGGAACTCTGCCTCAACATGCCAACGGCCGGCATGGTAATAGGCCCCAATGTCGTACATCTGTATCGAGATGTTCTCGGGCGAAATTTTCTGTACACTTCCTTCAAGACAAAAACCTTTGGGGAGTTGCAACTGTGCCTTAGCCGAATAATTAATGCGATTGGTCCAGAAATCCTTTTGGTTGGTCAGGCCGGAACCATTAAAGATTCCGGCTTCAAGACGGACGGGGATACCTATCTCCCAAGTATAGGCCAGCGTGGCACCCACGTCGCGCACATTACCTACCTGTTTCGCAATAAAAGAACGATTGGCAAAATATTGCTGATGAGGCGAACGGTGAGCATCGATGGTAAACGGTACCCGCATCTGACCGATGGTAATATCAAAGGTCTTCAAGGGAGTAATGCGAGCATAAGCATCGAGCATCTTTATCGAACCCTCATCAGAGAGGTCGATTTCGGCTTTGTACGAAACAATCGGTGCCACCTTTCCCGACAGACTGAAACGAGCATTTCGCACTTGGAAACGGCCTTTGTTGTCTTCAAACTGATACTCATATTTTCCGCGTATCGTACCGTGAATCTCGGGTATATAATCGCTTTTCTTTTGAGCGTACAAGTCCCCTGCAAGCCCCAAAAGGAGGCTTGCCCCAATGATTAAATTCTTCATAGTCGATGTCTACTTCGGAAGGGCTATGCTTGATTTAATTTCCGGTCGGCACGAAGCATATGTCTCAACAGAGAGACAGCTTCCTGAGACTCTTGCAACATATTGAGGTAGACATAGAGGACACTGATGTACTCGCTTCGCTCTTCGTTCTGTATCTCTTCCACCAGATTCTTGCGCTTGCGAGAGATGAGGTCTTTCATCTTTTCACAATCGGCACGCAACCCAATAGTCTCTTCGTAACGTCCGTTGCGCAGTATCGTAAGAGCTTGATCAAAAAGTAACATCACTCCATTTCGTATCGGGAGAAATTCATCGACAAACTTCTGGGGTAGCGGCGTAAAATTATTGTCAATATGTTCCAGGCAAGGTTCACAGATACGACGCATACAATACATTATCTGCTCGCAACTGTTACAACCCAGATGGAACCATGTATTTTTTTCAATAGCTACTTCTTTCGAAACCCGATGCATCCCAAGAGTCTCTTTACGACGTACATTTTTCAACACGCTTTTTTCTTGGCGCAATAAGGCATCAGCTTTTCGCAGGGAACGCAGTTCTTCATACATGAATCCATCGGTTATGGAATTGTAAGCCTGCATCATATCACCAATAAAGATACAACGGTTCTCGACAATATGCTGATGGAGCAACTTCCAAGCCTCGGCTTTATCTTTGGTAGCCAACATTTCACTGAATGTCGTATCTTTCTTCTCCGTCTTCGATTTTTTGCGATAGACGATATTGCTACGAATAAGAATACCGATACCAAGAGCCACAATTGCGATAGAAGCCCACACACCACCAAAATACATGATAATGGCAATGATAAAAGCTATCAAGAAAGCCGCACCGGCTGTAATGAACCATCCACCTATGACCGAAAGCACTCCAGTAATACGGAAAACAGCACTTTCTCTACCCCAAGCACGGTCGGCCAACGACGATCCCATCGCCACCATAAAGGTTACGTAGGTAGTAGAAAGAGGCAATTTAAGAGAGGTTCCCAATGCAATGAGGAGACCGGCCAATACCAAATTGACAGCAGCTCTTACCATATCAAAGGCCGCCCCGTTTTCTATCTGCGCCTCATCTTGATTGAATCGGCTGTTTATCCAATGACGCACCCGTTCAGGGGTAACATCGACCACCCATGCACTTACCGAGGTAAACCAACGAACCAAGCTACGGGCTACTCGCGAAGAACCGAATACCTCATCGCCGGTATCCTGGCGAGAAAGATCGACCGAGGTCTTCACCACATTGTGTGCCTTCTTGGAGGTTGCCAGCGAGAAGACCATTACGGCACCGGCTGCTACTAGGAATATCAGAGGGGTTTTGGCCGGACCATTCAAAGAGCCCATAAGGAATCCCATGGGGTCACCGGCGCCATTGGCCATATAATCCTGATACGAAGAGAATCCGGCCAAAGGTACTCCGATGAAGTTTACCAAATCGTTTCCGGCAAATGCCATGGCCAAAGAAAAGGTTCCGATGAGAACAACAACCTTAAAGATGTTTACCTTACACCAATACAATATTTGCATCAGAACGGTAAAAAATACAAAACAGCCTGTCATGATAAGAGCCGTATGCTCATGTACCCACAATTTGTTTTCGGAAGTCATGAAAGAGAGGTCCTTCACACCTTTGATGAGCATAAAATAGATGATAGCCGTCACAGCCAAACCGCCGAATAATCCGGCTTTCCAGCGCATCTTACATTGATAGTTAAAAGTAAAAATGATACGTGCCAGATATTGCACCAGCGCTCCAAAGAAAAACGCAATAGCAACAGAGAGGAAAATTCCCAATATCACCGACAGGGCTTTCTCGGTATTAAGTAAGTCGGCAAAGGTAAGTCCCGTCGTATCGGATGCCAGTTTTATCATTGCCACAGCAAACGAGGCCCCCAATAGTTCAAACACCATCGATACCGTAGTTGAGGTAGGCATACCTAGTGAATTGAAGATATCGAGCAAGACAATGTCGGTAACCATCACCGCCAGAAAAATATACATCAACTCGTAAAAATAAAATTGCTCGGGACGGAATATTCCGTGCCGAGCTATATCCATCATGCCGTTGCTTAACGAAGCTCCGCAGAAAACACCGATAGCGGCAATAATAATTATAGTCCTAAACTTGGCGGCTTTCGCTCCGATTGCTGAGTTAAGGAAGTTTACGGCATCGTTACTTACACCGACCCATAAATCGAAAATCGCCAACACAAATAAAAAGATTACGAATCCTAAAAATATTGTATCCATACTTCTAAATTTGGCCACAAAGATAAACGCATTATATGAGGAAAATATAACAAACGAGTTACATTTCTATTACAAAAATAGCGATAAAAAATTAAAACGAGGAATCATCGTCCATATTTATTCGCCTCAAAAAGTAGCAACAGAGACTGTTATACTTCCGCAGCATAGAGTTATAGAGATAGCACACGACGTTCTTCAACATACTTAATTGGAGAAATTACCGTCATCTATCGACTTTGCTCTTATTATTCTTTAATTTCAGAATACAGAATCCGGTTCGGCAAAACCAAATACAGAAATCTTTGTTTTCCTTTTGTCTCTGCGCTCGCCTTTCACTATATTTGCATCGCAATTAATATATATAGGTTATGATTATCAACGAAAGAGAGGCCCGCAAAGAGTTTATGCTCTATGCCGCCAAGGAGATGATGCTGGCCGCCCGCACCGCTCCCAAAGGGAAAGGGGTAGACATCATCGAAATTGCCACACTCACCGACGAAGATATTGATGCCGTGTCGGCAGAGATGCTACGACTGGCCGAAGAAACCGGCATGAAGTTTCTCATCAGAGACAGTGAAAACATTCAGTTGGCCGATGCCATGATTGTCATTGGAACACGTCAAGCGCCACAAGGTCTCAATTGTGCCTATTGCGGCTTTGCCACTTGTGCAGAGAAGCCATTGTCGACGCCATGTGCCATTAACTCCATCGACGTAGGAATCGCCATAGGTTCGGCTTGTGCCAAGGCTGCCGATTTGAGAGTAGATTGCAGAGTCATGTTCTCAGCTGGATGGGCTGTTGAGAAATTGGGTCTGCTGAAAGATTGCCGGCAATGCATAGCCATCCCTATCAGCGCCTCTTCCAAAAATCCGTTCTTTGACCGCAAACCCAAAGAAAACAAGTGAAACACGCCGACTATATCCTGCCTGCCGAATGGTATCCGCAATCGGGCATACAACTCACTTGGCCTCACCCCGATACCGACTGGCGAGAAATGCTCGATGAGGTAGAAGAGTGCTTTACCGACATCGCCCGAGAGATTTCGAAAAGAGAACCGCTGCTCATTGTCGCACCCGATACCGAAAAGGTGCGCCGTCGTATCGAAGGGAAAACGACAACCGCAAACATCGGCTACCTTTCCTGCCCCACCAACGACACGTGGGCCAGAGATCACGGAGGCATTACTCTCATAAATGAAGAGAACGGTCGGGCCCGCATTCTCGACTTTGCATTTAACGGCTGGGGGCTGAAATTCGCAGCGAATCATGACAACCTGATAACAAGACATATCTATCAAGAGGGTCTGTTCAATGGGGAATATGTCAACCGATTGAATTTTGTGCTTGAAGGAGGCTCCATCGAATCGGACGGAAAAGGCACGCTCCTCACCACCTCGGAATGCCTGCTCTCTCCCAACCGGAACGGAGAATGGGACCGGGAACAAATCGAGGCTTATCTGAAAGAAAACTTCTCTGTCCGACAGGTCTTGTGGCTCGACCACGGATTTTTGGCCGGAGACGACACCGACAGTCACATCGACACACTGGCCCGGCTCTGCCCAGACGATACCATCGTATATGTACACTGCAACGACACCGACGACCTGCACTACGCAGCCCTCTCGGCCATGGAAGAGGAACTACGCTCGTTCCGCACGCTCGGCGGAAAGCCATTCCGACTGCTGCCACTGCCTATGGCCGCACCCATCGTTTGCGACGGAGAACGGCTACCGGCCACCTATGCCAACTTCCTCATTCTCAACAAAGCCGTGCTATACCCGACTTATGCCCAACCCGACAACGATGCCGCCGCGGCACAAGTGCTGCAACTGGCATTCCCCGACCGCGACATCGTAGGCATAGACTGCCGTGCCCTCATCAAGCAACATGGATCGCTGCATTGTGTTACCATGCAATATCCGCAAGGTGTTTTAAAAATATGACATCGTCGAATATGGAAAAGAAAATCTTAGTTGGTCTCATACAACAATCCAACTCTTCAAACCGTGAAGAGAATATGGACCGCCTCAAAAGCCGCATCGAAGAGTGTGCCCGCCAAGGAGCCCAACTCGTCGTGCTTCAAGAGTTGCACAACGGCCTTTACTTCTGTCAGACCGAGAACCCCGACTGCTTCGATGAGGCCGAGCCCATTCCGGGCCCATCGACCCATTTCTACGGAGACATTGCCCGGGATTGCCACATCGTATTGGTTACTTCGCTCTTTGAACGCCGGGCCCCGGGACTATACCACAACACAGCCGTCGTGTTCGACAAAGACGGCTCAATCGCCGGTAAATACCGCAAAATGCACATTCCCGACGACCCGGCCTATTACGAGAAATTCTACTTCACTCCCGGCGACCTCGGCTTTGAACCCATACAGACTTCGATAGGCCGTCTCGGCGTATTGGTATGTTGGGACCAATGGTATCCCGAAGCCGCCCGTCTCATGGCCCTGCGCGGCGCCGACCTGCTCATCTACCCCACCGCCATCGGTTGGGAAAGCAGCGACACGCCCGACGAGAAAGAACGGCAACGCAACGCTTGGATACTATCGCAACGGGGACATGCCGTTGCCAACGGTTTACCGGTCGTTTCTGTAAACCGGGTGGGCCACGAACCCGACCCGAGCGGACAAACCCGCGGCATACAGTTCTGGGGCAGCAGTTTCGTTGCCGGCCCCCAAGGCGAGATACTCTGGCAGGCTTCCTGCGATGAAGAGTGCGTACACACGGTCGAGATAGATCTTGCACGGTCAGAAACCGTACGACGCTGGTGGCCGTTTCTGCGCGACCGCCGCATCGACGCCTACGAGAATCTGACCCGTCGATTTATCGATTAAACTTAAAAAAACAATAATATATGAACAATCTGACTGAAATTGCGCCCTGCATTTACTATGTGGGAGCCAACGATCGTAAGACCCACAAATTCGAGGCCCTGTGGCCGCTCCCTTACGGAGTCTCCTACAACTCATACCTCATTGTCGATGAAAAAGTGGCCCTCATCGACACCATCGAAGCCAGCTGCACCGAAAGCTACCTCGAAAACATCCGGAACATTCTCGGCGAGCGTCCCATCGACTATCTGGTAATCAACCACATGGAGCCCGACCACTCGGCCTCCATCGCCGCCGTAAGACGCGCTTACCCCCAAATACAAATCGTGGGAAATGCCAAGACACTCGACATGGTCAAAGGATTTTACGGCATCTGCGACAATACCCTCACCATAAAAGAAGGCGAATCGCTCTCGCTGGGTTCAAAAGAATTGATATTCTATCTGGTCCCCATGGTACACTGGCCCGAAACCATGGTATCGTACTGCCCGCAAGAGAAACTGCTCTTCTCGGGCGACGCCTTCGGCTGCTTCGGTGCCCTCGAAAGCGGTGTTGTCGACACACACCTCAACTGCGACATATATTGGGACGAGATGGTACGCTACTATGCCAACATCGTGGGCAAATACGGAGCACCTGTGCAGAAGGCTCTCTCGAAACTCGCCGGTGTCGCCATTGAAACCATCTGCCCTACCCATGGACCTGTGTGGAAAGAACATATAGCCAAGGTCATCGACATCTACGACCATCTGAGCCGCTACGAAGCCGAAGAGGGTGTCGTCATTGCCTACGGCTCCATGTACGGCCACACCGCCCAAATGGCCGAAGAGATAGCCCGCGAACTGGCAGCAAACGGCATCAAAAACATTGCGATGCACGACGTATCGGTATCAGACAAGTCGTATATTCTGCGCGACATCTTCAAATACAAAGCATTGATTATCGGCAGTCCTACCTACAACACACTGCTCTTCCCCGATGTCGAACTGCTGGTATCGGCCCTGCGCAACCGCGAAATCAAGTCACGCATCTTCGGCTGCTTCGGTTCATACAGCTGGGCTTGCCGCTCTGTAAAAGAGCTCACGGCATTTGCCGAACATATGCATTGGGAAATGCCCGGCTGCCCCGTCGAGATGAAGCAAGGGGGTTGCGAAGCTTCCATGCAACAATGTCGAGACTTGGCAAAAGCCATAGCACAACGACTACATGAAAACTAAATATCAGAAAAAGAGGAAGCCGATGAAAACTTCCTCTTTTTTCTTTTAATAAATAGCCTCATATACCCTTTTTCCCCGGAGTAAAAAATCTACTCCTCACGAGAAATATTCAAAAATTTATCCGTACATTTGAACGGATAGAGCCAAAAAATTTTTTACATTAGACTCTACAAACCACCCTAAGTGGTTATCCCCCAATATTCCCAAGAAGAGGATTAAACCATACCAGATCATAACGACTATTCACACCATGACTCAGTCTGTTTCTGTGTATACTGCACGTGTAAATACCATTTAAGCACTTGAACCATGTATATCCGCCCTGTTATTAGTAACAAGTTTTCTTTCATGTTCCTTGGCATAATGCTACTCTTTTTTGTTTTTGTAAATAAGAGCGTGGCCCAAAAAAGATACTGGCATCTGCAAACTGTCGAAACGCCCAACTACGTCATTAAAGGCATCATGCAAGACAGTGTGGGCCTGATATGGCTGGCAACTAACGATGGATTGCTACGCTACGACGGCAGCCATATCAAAGCTTATTTCCCGACTCAATCGGCCTCTCCCCTTATCACAAAATTCAACCGAGTCGACCGGATTCAAGAATATATTACTCACGACATTATATGCCAACAGCGAAACATACTATTTCTATTTGACCGAGAAAATGAAATATTCAAAGAACTTCCCGAAGAATTGAAATGGATAAAAGACGTACGAGATTACAAACGCCCTACTTTCATCCCTAACGATCCCTGGAAAAAGATATTATCCACACTCGACTGTCCCGAAGTCGACCGCATCTATATGCACCTGTACGACCGAGACAGTAATCTCTGGGTAGGGACCAGTAAAGGATTGTGGCTCATTACGCAGCAACATTCTTTCTTCAAGAACGTAGACCAGAAAGCCGAGGTAGTCTCGTTTTTCAGAGACAACTACAACCGTGTCTGGACAATGTCGACCGACGGCCGACTGCGCATCTATGATACTCATATGAACCTTATTGGATACCTGTCGGGCAACGGTGAAATTATCAATCGAGACGAAAAGTTTCCCTACCCCATACGCACAATACTGCAAGATCGATATGGGCACATTCTCATGGCGGGACGGGAATGTGGTTTACTTATACTCCACTCACAAAACAATGGGGAGCGTTTCAAAATAGAACTTTTGAAACCCAGCACTACCGACCCTCGTTGCCCAGGATTGGAGAACGTATTTGAAATACACCTCGACCGGAAAGGCCGTCTATGGCTGGGTGGACAGTATGAACAACTGAACATTGCCACACCCGACAGTAACGGGATTTATACCTTTGCAAAGGTTTCTACCGAGTTAAATCAGGTACAAGGAGAAATACCCGACTATGTACAAAACTTTTTGGAGTTGAAAGATAGCGGCATGATTGTTTCATCGGCCAACGGGTTATATTTGTGCAATACCGACTTTGACGATTACAGTAAACTTCATTTTCAACATTACACCCATAATGAATACGACAGTACGACTCTCCCGCAGAACAATATATTCGGTCTCGCCCAAAGTACCGACGGTACTATCTTACTCTCATGCGGAGGGCAATTGTGCGAAATCACGAACAAAGATTTTTTCTCAGAACCGTTACGTTTCAGGACAATCGGTACGACACAAATTCCTCCTACTGTTGCGACCTTATACAACGACGATAGTGGCATGATATGGGGGACCACCGACCGTTCGATTTTCAGTTACAATCCGACGACACATGAACTTTGCTACTATCCACCCCTGTCCGGGAAAGAGATGAGACACTTTTCGTTCAATCCTTTTTTCAAGTTGAACGACACGTGTTTGCTAAAAGGTTGTCGCGAGGGATGGATACAGTTCAATCCGCATAAGGTATTCAAGCAGAGCCACTATGCACCCATCTATATTTCTCATGTACAACCGGTTAAAAACAGAAACTCTGTTAAAATCGATTTGGACAGTACCGTTGTACTGAATGCCGAAGACCGAGAATTTTCCGTTCACTTCTCCGTTCTCGATTACAATCGTACCTCACCGGTATGGTATGCCTACCGCATTATAGGAAAAGATAAAGACTGGGTATATACCTCACAAAGTCACACCAATCCTTATGTCGACTTATCGGCCGGAGAATACACCTTGGCTATACGCTCTACAAACGGAGACGGACAACGCATCGACAACGAACGCCGATTACACATCAAAATACTCCCTTTCTGGTACGAAAAAACAAGCGTGCGCTGGTGCATGGCCATTCTCTTCCTGATGTTAGTGGGTGGCATCACCTGGCTCATTAACCACTATATCAATAAACAGACGCAGAAAGCTATGGAAAAACTCCGTGCGTTGCAACAAGAAGTCAGTGCTCCCGATGAAGATGCTCCTACCCTTACGATCAACCAGCAATTGCCTGAACCGGAAATTACAGACAAAAACGACACGTTCAGCCGGAAATTACTGGCATACCTAGATACTCACATCAGCGACAGCGAATTGAAAGTCGAAGACCTGTCCCTGCACCTCGGCATGAACCGTAAATTGCTTGTAAAAAAAATGAAGCAGCTTTTTAACTGCACCCCGATAGACTTCATTATTGCCACCCGCATCACCCGCGCACTGCAATATATCCAGAAAAACAAAGAGATGAGTATCTCCGAGATAGCCTACAATTCGGGCTTTAACGATCCGCGCTATTTCAGCCGTTGCTTTAAGAAACATACCGGGAAATCTCCGCGGGAATATATTAACGAACTGCACGGTAAGAAATAACCGAACCTTCTCTATTTTCCTACAACAGATTATCCTAGATTAAAAAAGAGGGGGTCGACAGATGTCGACCCCCTCTTCCCATAAACTCCACATCAAAGAGTTATCTGTTCATACATCTGGTTTATCTCTGTATGAATTTCTTACCTTTTTGTATATATACATGGTTGGGCTCTAACTGGAACACCCGACGACCCATGATGTCATATACAGGCTCATCGTTACTCAACACTTCATCTTTTTCAACACGTTCTATGGCAGAGCCCTCCGTCGTACCAGAGAGGAGCATATCGGCAATATACAGGAAATAGGTATTGATGTCAACATCTCCACTGGCTTGAGCAGGAGTCATCGTCCGACCGCCTGAAACATCAGCTATCACACGCAACCAAACCATTTCTTTTCCCTCTAAGCTCGAAGGCAACTCAGCATCAAGCGGGAACCAAAGTGCCTGTCCCATCATGTCGGGAGTTTGCGAATCGGCTGCTTCCTTTATCGAAGCCGAAGTAAGAGGTGTCCACGAAAGACCATCGAGAGAATATTCAAGATTGATTTTATCGGAGCAATATCCGTCGGTTCCCACCACGGCATGGAATTTCAAAGAAGAACAGCCTGTAGTCGGGAATTTTATATAGATATATCCAGGGGTCAATGTCGTATCGAGCATACCCGATGTCTCACGGATAGCCACACAGTTGCGAAGATCCAATACGCGGGTCGAGAATTTATTGGTACGGGTATTGACATACGTCATGTCGGTACCGTCATAGCTGGCATAACCCAATACATAATCGCTCTCACGGGTAACATAATTGGGAGCCAACGGTGATGACAGGACTTCATTGTTTTGCGTAAGTTGGTCCAGATTCCATGCGGCCAGATAATCGGTCTCGGTAAAACGGGCTGTTATCGACAAATCTCCTTCCAGCGTAATTGTTCGTTGAGTATCGGTATTACCATCGCTCCAGCCTTCGAATGTATTCAAGCCATTGCAATCGGCCGTAAGAGTTATTTCATCGCCGACAAAATATTGGTCTTTAACGGGGTCGATAATGACTTTGGCCGATTGAGAGCCTTCAACATCACAAGAAAACGAGGCTTTGACTTTCTGTACATCGGTATACCAATTCTCAGCACCTACAAAATAGCCGTCGATGCCTGCCGTGTAGAGATAATGGCCATTCCAGATTGAAAAATCGCCGCTCTCACCCGATGCAAAATCGCTCCAATCAAGGTGAGCCTCAGCCATAGTCATATTATCGGTAATACCCAAAACCTCTCCCGTGGTTTCGTCATAATTGAGCCAAGCACCTTCACCCTCTTCATCAACTTGCATACCGGCTGTCCAAGGTTGGAAATTCTCCATCACGTTGTTGCTGGCATAAACCGACCCATATGAGCCACTGAATATTCTCGGCTGCATACCTTCAGGCAAAGCCTTGTTCCAATCATTCACCCAATTGGGATAAAGAATAATGTTGTTGTTGATGTAATACTCCGAAGTCATCCCGGCACATGCGCCAAACTGCAACAAAGGTATCGTCTGTGCATTGGCAACAAACACATCATTATTTTCAAACGTAAATATCAAATTTACTTTATCGGCATCGTCGGGGACCCTCGTCAAAGCAAAGATAGCCTTTATGTTGGGCAAGTTGTAAAAGGTATTGTTGACCAATACAGCTTCGGCAATACTCTGTGAAAAACGGAACATCTCTTGTTCGCCATCAGCATTGTGAAATGAACAGTTTCTCACTTCAAAGTAGTTGATATTTCCACCAGAACAGGTCGAACGGTAAGGCCAGCGACCAAACTCCAATACATCGCAATTACGGAAAGCCAATGTGTCGATGTAGGTGGGCGACGTACGACTGGCCACAATTTCTCCCGTACCTGTACTACGGCGCGAAAGGATTAAGTCTTCAAATATAAGACTGAATGAATTTTCCACACAAGTATCAATGGCAATTTGCACTTCGAGTCGAGGCATCTTACCTGTTTCATCGCGCTGACCGATAATATACAAGGCACCTGCCAAAGGCCCGTTTGTAGTGTTCATATTTAAGCCACCCATATCGGCCGTAACAATAATGGTATCTTGTTGTCCGGCAGTTTTGCCGAGAACATTCCAGGCCGTAACAAAGTCTCCTTTGTTTTCGGCTACATAAGAGTCGGCCCATACAGCTGTAGTAGACAGCAACAATGCTCCGGCTACAAGAGAAATGATTTTATTCATGTCACTAAATTTTAGGGGTTTTTATTATTGTCATCATAAAATTATTTACCATAAAGAATTTTTTTTGTCAATACCCGACCATCACCCATATCGGCAACAACGACATACAAGCCTTTGTCTAGACGTCCAAGCCACATATAATCTCCTACTACGTAATCGCAAGGAACCCCCGACATGTTATAGGCACGCAGAGCCGAAGCCCCTTTGATGGAAACCGACTGGGTTGAGATCTGCCAATCGGCACCTTCATCGTTTGTCTCACACTCAATGGAAGAAGACTCCAACGACTGACATTGTGTTGTAATACTATTAACCAATGTACTCAAATAATATTCCAACCAGGTGTACCCCGACTTGTGTATATTCTGGGCATCAGCAGGATTAGTTGGATCAAGGCCATACATATCTTCCCAATTATCGGGTATACCGTCGCCATCGCTATCGAGTTTGTTCATCAACTCCAATTCCGTAGCTTCATATTCAACATAGCCTCCAACGTCATCGGGAGTATCAATCAACCCCCCGGTACTTCCGTTTGCACCCTGATTTCCACTCACATAGCTGTAACTTCCATTACGGACATCGTTGGACACTCGCTCATCAATGGCATCACGACGCAGACAACAACCTCCATAACGAAGCACCTTTTCATAAGCAATATCAGCGGTGTGCGTCGTTGTCGGATAAAACGAAAATTCTCGGGACGCTATATAATCGTCTTTTGTTGCATAGGCATTTTCAGTGACATGAAGTCCCTCCCAATTATCTTCATCAGAGGCTTTGGCATAATTTATGGTCTTTTGACTCAGATATGGGCTGGAATAGTCAAACCGATTCCCGCTGAGATAGTATTCGCCATGCGTATAGTAGTCGGTATTAAATTCTGCTTGCGTGATACGACCAGCAATTTGAGATTTCTGGTCCGTAGCAGGTCCAGGCTTGTAATAATTGTTAACAAAATTATAACTACCACCAGTCCCCCCATAACAGCCAAGGACCGGTCCCCAATTGTAAATTACATTATTACGAAGGTCAATCGATGCATCTTCGGGAGACTCGTCATTTCCCACAAGTCTCGGCGTACGACTGTAATGATGGGCCAACAGATTGTGATGGTACGATGCATTTTTACCACCCCACAGGCCACCATATCCATGAGCACCTTTCACATGGATCGACACTGCCAGACTCTCTGTTACGTAACTCCATTGCAATGTGAAGTTCTCTACCCCATAAAATGAGGCTGTTTCATCAACGCTCCATGAAAACGAACAATGATCTATAATAATATTTTTTTGATTTCGTGCCCAAGCAGCATCAGACTCGGCTTTGGCTGCATCGCCCAACCGACTGCGGATATAACGGACAATCACATTATCGGCCTTGATATGGAAACAATGGTCCCGAAGGCATATACCATTGCCGGGAGCTGTCTGCCCGGCAATAGTTACATCACCATTGGCTATAACAAGATCGCTTTTCAGTCGTATTGTCCCGGCTACATCAAAGACTATCGTGCGGGGGCCCGACTGATAGACCGCATAACGAAGCGATCCCTTATTATTCTCATCATCTTCGAGTGTCGTGACATGATACACCGTTCCGCCACGACCGCCAGTGGTATAACAGCCACCTCCTTCGGCTCCAGGGAAAGCCAATAATTTATCCTGGGCCGAAGCGACTGCTGCGGTACTCAAGCATACTACAATACCGGCTACCCGCAAGTATTGTATCCATTCTTTTATGTTCATACTCATCATTGTTTAATATATTACATATTATCTTTTGCCATATCCATTTTCACCCACGGCATCTTTTCGAGGCCGTGGGTGAAGACTTGGTAGTTTCGTTTATTCAGTGTAGATAACTTTTTTGCCTCCGACGATATAAATTCCGGGCTTATCGATATACGGAAGCCGGCGTCCCATAAGGTCATATATCTCTTCATTGGCATTTTCTTCGATTTTCACATCTTTTATAGATGAGACAACAGAATACTCAACAACATTCGAAGCGTCTCCTTGCCCACCCATTTCATTGGTGGCACATACCGTGTAAGCGCCTTCTTCTTGATTGGCCAATTCAAACTGGGTATCGGTTGTATTTGTCACATATACATCATCTTTGTAAATTACATAACAGAGAGCATCTGCAACAGCGTCCCAAACGAGAGTATCGCCTTGAAGTGTCACGACAGGAGCCTCTACCTGACGAGTATAGCGTGTGGGGGTCCAACCGTCTTTCCCGCCAACAACATTATAGACCGTAAATTCAGCTGCTTCTTCATCACTCAGGACAGGAGTATATTGATTGGTACTCGAAGGAGAATTACCGCGTACACTATGGTCAATCAAAGCCCCATCTTTATCCACCGACTGATATTCATAGAAATGTGTCGGTATCTCTGCCATTCCGGCCCAACCGATATCGGTAGGAAGAATCTCCATCACAGTATGGAGGAAATAACAACGAGGCTCATTCTGCCAAGGACGCCCCAGCGAATAACTCTTATCCAGAGTTGTTTCAGCATAAGTTCCGGGTTTCACCGTACATTCCTGGAATACATAACCCCATTCGGTACCCACTTCATTGCTGGGTGCCGTGATGACGGCATCGCCCTCTATAAGCAGGTCGGTACGATAGAAATAATTATCACCTCCGCCGCAGATAAAATCTACGGTACCGTGTATGGTACAATCTTCATGATACGCGCGTGTGCCGGTAACATATGTATCTTGTCCTCCTATCAATTCCACATTTTTTAATATGGCTTTGTTACCACCGCTGTAAGCGACATACACTCCCCGGAAATTTCCTTTACGAAGAGACTCAGCATTTTCTATCGTAAGATCCTGCATATAGAGAGCTTGACTTTCGTTGTTGATAGTAGACGATGTCTTTATGCCATCGAGTCCATCGTTATAAATGCGCACACCTTCCTTACTTTGACCAATAATCGAGATGTTGTAGCCTTTAACGGCGGTCTGTACTTGCCCCATATAATAGTCGCCATTCAACAGTAAGATGCGTTTACGGGGTGACTCGGCGGTTGTATTGCTTTGGGCTATTTCATTCAGCGCAGCATTCAACTCATCAACACCGGCAACGTCAAAGTGTGAGTCGACGAATAGGGCAACTCCCAATAATATCCGGTAACAGCCGTACCATTGGAAACCGTGCGTATGGGGGTTCCATCGATTTGCATTTGAACACCCTCATTAAGGGTCACCTCTCGGTCAAAAGTGAGCGTAAAGCTACCCGATGCGTCAACAACAGCCTCATCTTCGATAGTAGCTCCGATATACTCAACAGCATTATCATTCATCTGTGCATATTCAACTACAATACTTCCGAATGCAAACTGGGCACACTTCTTGATACGGAACAAAATAGGGGTACCTGCCGTATGGTTTTGTATCGAGGCCGTTATGTCTTTGGGAGAAGTAATCTTTCCATCATCAGATATCACCACCGTAGCACCATCGGATTTGATATAATCCCATTCAGAATCGGTATTTGCTCCAGTTTCGGCATTATAATAATTTTCACATGCATTCACAAACGTCAATTTGGTCACAATCGCATTCTCGGGGACACAAATGGCAAATTCATCGCCGGCCGACATTTTAAACCGAGAATCGGAATATACAGTATTCTCTCCCTTGATTTGAAAAGCCGGGTTTATATCGGAAATACGGACATATTTATATTTAGAATCGCCTGTCAGATCGACGGTCGTACCATCGCCAGGGGCAAATGTAAATGAAAAACCTCCTTGGGTATTAAAATGGTCAATAACAACCTCGGCTACCTCGGAGTCTTCAAAATGGAAAGCCCGTGCCGTGGCAATCGCTTTTACCGTACAGTTACTGGAAATCATGAACCGACCTGTGTACCGGTTCGACGAGGTGGTAGGTTCGGTACCATCGAGCGTATAATAAATGATGGCGTTATCGGTATCGGAAGTTATCGTTACGGTATCGGATACCGGACCTTCCTCTACATATATTGCAGGTGTGGCAACAACTTTCTTATCGGCCACAGAAATCAGTTCGATGTAATTGATTACCTCTCCCCACAAATCGATTGTAAGAGCCAAGGTATCCCCAGCCTTGTAGTCAAGCAGCTTGAAAGCTACGGTCTGATTCTCATCGGAGAGATAGAGCGAATCTTCGGCCGTTATGCGGGTTGCTTCGTGCGAGGTAATGACATACGGTATTTTACATGTGCCATAGCCAGGCGTTCCTATAAATCGTATTTCATCGACACTGAAATCAACCGGTACCGAGATGTTATAATCGGTATTGAACCCCATTTTCAACCCCCATATACCGTTGGTTGATTGTATGATTGGAGCCGGTGATATAGTAACCACACCGTCGGTATAAACCCCGTCTTGCACCGAACCTACTGCACTTTCACCACCTTCTACACGAAGTATAGCGCCTTGTGCCGGCTCAGCAGGCTCAAAATTTATGATATAAGTCGCCACCAACTTATCGGCTTCATTGTCTATTAACTGTACCTCGGCTTTCATCGTGTCGCCGGTGGGCTGCACGATTTCCACATGTCCTTTTTCATCGGCCGTCGCAGCAACTTCGGGAAAAGAGGTTGTACCATAGGGCAACTCTACCGTGCAACTGTTCTCTACAAGTCGGTCGAAATAAGAGACACCTCCTACTGTCAGGCCGGTAAGTTGTGTATATTCAATAGGGTCTTCGTCTGTAACCTTTCCTTGCAACATAAAGGATACCGGCAGATGGGTCTTGACCGACCCATACCATTGATAACTGTATAACAGAAGACGATAAGTTCCTTCGGTAAGGAGAAGGCCACTTTGCGACAAATCCACATCGAGATTTTTTATAGCCTCTTTATCTTGAGGTGTTTCTCCTATCTTATATAATTCTTCACCATTAGCATTCTGCAAAACCACTTTGTAAACAATGCGACCACCACCCAATACTATCGATGAATAAAAACGGGTGGGCTCCAATGTTACTCCGGCCGGTATCGTCATCGTGAAGCCAAAATAGTCGGTATTGAGATAGCCCCATTCGGCTTCATCGACACCAAAATACTTATACGCCGTCTGCCCGTCTGATGTCGAATATTCCACACCGTCTATCGTATATTTGAATACACCGGTCAGCGGTTGTATGCGGCCACTTTCAAAACTCTCCACCCATTCCAATGAGATTTTTTCATAACTCGACTCTAATGCAAAGTCGGAAAACATTCCGCTCGATGCATCTTTCTGGCGTTCAAAGCCGAATGATTCGTCGACGGCCCAAGCTGTCGTCGCTGTCGCAACCATGAGTACGACAGCCAAAAAGTTTCTTATGATGCTTTTCATATAATAATGATTTAAGGTATTCTTTTCATGGTATGGTACAACTCAGCAAAAATTTTTCTTTTCAATAATTCCGATATATTCTAGATATATCTTGTATTGGCAAGTTGATGCTTAGCCGTATATTGTGTGATAAAAGTAGATGTTCACTCCTTAAATCATGTGGATTCTGTGGTAAAAACACGTGGATTATTTATCCAATCAGCAACGTTTGGTAAGACATTTCAGTATTTTAAAAACAAATAAAATACTGAAATACAAATATTTATAGAAAATATAATGTTATAGAACAACAGGGAGGCCCTCAGCGAGGGCCTCCCTGTTGTTCTGATATAAAAGATATATCTATCTCCGGATGTGTATCTGCATGGCTTTTTCAATAGGCTTCTCGCTGACAAATATCAGGTATCCTCCCCCACCAGCTCCGCTGAGTTTCCAACCGAACACGTCGTCTTTATGTCGATCTATTTCTTTCTGTATGTCGTCATACATCATATGGGGGAACATGACAATTTGTGCTTCAAAAGATTTCCGCATCTGCTCTCCAAATGCTCGAACATCGCGGGCATTGATAGCCTCCCAACACGCATGAGCGGCATCGCTCAACGCCTTGGCATTCTCGGGAGTGATGTGCGTTTTGGACAATACATCGTATGACGCACGCCGTGGATAAAGCGGATAGAGCCACAAACGTTCTTCAATCCAGCACAACAAATCCGGGTCGGTATTGCTGTCTATCTTTTCAGGCCAATAATCGCCATTGTACTCAAACTTGTTCAAGCCTGGCATGACTATACCCAATGAATCTTGTGACCCACTCACGTATTTGGTTCCGGGAGGGTTTTCAAAGCAGAAGAGGGTCTTGGCCAGTTTCTCCTTGTCGCCCTCAGGTATATCGGTCTGCCACAACTCAATGGCTTTCTTGCGTGAAGAGGTAGACATGCCGCTCCGGTCATTAAATTCATACTCAGGCTCTACCGATATGGTTAACACGGGTCCCGGATAGCAACGGCTCACAAACGGCTGGTCGAGCCAACCTCCCGCCAAGTCGATTCGATACGGAATGCGACATTCACGCCGCAACATCGTTGTAGATCGTACAGGCAGATTCCCGTGAGGTATGCGCTTGCTTACCATATATTCGATACCCAACTCCTTACACAATTTCTCTTTCAATGGTGTAGCCCCATCGGAATTGACAAAGAAGATATCGGGTTTCAACGCTCTTAACTCTTTCTCAAAATCGAGCAATCCGCTACCGCTATTTATCCACGCATCTTTTACCACACGAAGGGCCTTGACCATATAGAGACGTTCTGCCTCGGTATTGATGGTCTTTCGGGCCTTCAACTCATAGATTGTCTTATCGGAGCCAATACCCACATAGAGGTCGCCATGCGAAGCTGCTTCTTCAAAGAAAGCGACATGGCCGCTATGCAGCATATCGTAACAGCCCGATACAAAAACTTTTTTTCTTTTCTCTTCCATTCCTAAATATAATTTTCAATTCATGCTTTTTGAATATTCTTTTATGTGTTGCTCATCATCGAGACGACATATCAACAGGGTGCCGTCTTTCTCGGCTACGATATATCCGTCGAGACCTTGCACGACAACCCGTTTTCCCGACGGGACATGCACGATGCAGTGTCGGGTATCGAACATCTTTACGGCATCGCCTACACAGGCATTGTCGTTCTCATCGCGAGGCAACAGAGTGTGAAGCGACCCCCATGTTCCCAAATCGGACCATCCGAAGTCGGCCGGGAATACATATATGTTGGAGGCTTTTTCCATGATGGCATAGTCAACCGATATGTTCTCGCACAAGGGAAATTCTTCATCGACTGCAACTTGTTCGTCTGCGGTATAGAATGCAGGGACCAGCCCATCGAATATCCCGGCTATGGACGGGCAATAGTCTCTGAATGCCTTTTCGAGCGTGGCGGCACTCCATAAGAAGAGCCCCGAATTCCAGTAATAACGACCATCGGCCACATACTGCCGGGCCACTTCAAGAGAGGGCTTTTCGCGGAACGACTCTACCTGACGGATTTCGCTGGCGGCAAGCCGGTCGGCGCACGCGGCGATATAACCATAGCCGGTCTCTGGACGTGTGGGTTTCATGCCCAGGGTGAGTATGGCATCGTTGTTCGCCACAAAATCGAGCGACCGGACAATGACCCGTTGGAACTCCGGCAGATTGGTTACCACATGATCCGACGGTGTAACAACAATCGCCGCCCGTGGATTTCTCGATTTTATCTTCCACCCGGCATAAGCTATGCATGGGGCCGTATTGCGCATACAGGGTTCAAGTAAAATATTCGAAGATGGTATATCGGGCAACTGTTCTTCTACCAGTCGTTTATACTTTTTTGAGGTTACCACCCATATGTTTTCGGGCTGCACAACCGACGAAAACCTATCGACGGTAAGTTGTATGAGTGTACGCCCACAACCGGTTATATCTATAAACTGTTTAGGAACATCGGGGGTACTCATCGGCCAGAAACGACTGCCTATTCCCCCAGCCATTATGACAAGATGGGCCTCTTCTTTCGCCATTTTTCTTGTATTTAATTAAAGTTGCTAAGATAGCTGTTTCTTTATTTTTAAGCAAAAAAAACTCATAAAAGAATGCGAAGAGAAATCCTTTCGACAAGTTTTGCTCTAAAATGCCTCATTATTGTTCTTTATTGTATATACAGATAAATTTGCAAACAGTCATAAATTATTTATCCATAAAACATTATCAGTATTTAGGGAGGTTTCTATACAGCGACTGAACCGAAAAAAACAGTCTCACATCTTGTCATTGCACAAAATACCCTATATTTGTGCAGTTTCTCCGACATAAAAAATATAAGATGACACCAACAGAGATTGCTCTTAAAGAAAAAGAAGAGATTGTTTTACAATCATTTAAAGGCATATTTCCCAACATAGAATCCTTTTATGCGACTTGTTATCTCATCGTCCGCAACGGACATGAGTGGGAACAAGAGAAATCGGACATGTGGGAAAAGAAATGTGAAACGGTAACTTGGTTCCGGCATAAAATCGAGCAACTGCTCACCGCCAACCATCTGCCCGGTGAAGATATAGTAGCCGACATTGCCAGCGACTATTTCGAAGACTATGTGCACTACATCGACCGCAAATTCGATATAACCAACGAAGAGTATATACATTATATCAAACAACTACAACTCATCTAAAACCTAAATCTAACACGACATGGAAAAAAGTTTCAACGCATATATCGAAAACTCCATTCGCGAAAATTGGGAACTGGCGGCATTGAGCGATTTTAGAGGCGTATCATACAGCTACAAGGACATCGCCCGCAAGATAGAAAAAATGCACATCCTCATGGAGGCGGCCGGAGTAAAGAAAGGCGACAAGATTGCCATCTGCGGGCGCAACTCGTCACACTGGGCCGTTGCTTTCTTTGCCACGCTTACCTATGGTGCTGTGGTAGTACCCATACTCCATGAGTTCAAACCCGATAACATACATCACATCGTCAACCATTCCGAGTCAAAACTTCTGTTTGTAGGTGATATTGTATATGAAAACATCGACAAAAACAGAATGCCTCATCTTACGGGTATTATTCTCATCAACGACTTTTCGGTGCTACATAGTAAAAGCACCAAACTCACCAATGCCCGGGAACATCTCAACCAATATTTCGGCGATAAATATCCCGAACGATTCCGCAAAGAGGACGTTTGCTATCACAAGGATGAACCCGAAGAGCTGGCACTCATCAACTATACCTCGGGCTCAACCGGCTTTTCAAAAGGGGTGATGCTGCCCTACCGCAGCCTGTGGACCAACCTGAAATTCTGCTACGAAAACATGACCTACCTCCATCCCGGCGACCAAGTTGTGTCGATGCTTCCCATGGCCCACATGTACGGGCTCATGGTCGAGCTATGCAACTGCTTTGCCAAAGGGTGTCACATACATTTCCTGACCCGAATGCCTTCTCCCAAAATCATCATGGACGCCTTTGCCGAGATAAAACCGCGTGTCGTCATCACCGTACCCCTTATCATCGAAAAAGTAATTCGCGGACAAGTATTCCCCATGCTTGAAAAGCCACTCATGCAGGTGCTGATGAAAATACCATTTGTCAACACCCAACTGCAACAGCAAATCAAGACCAAACTCGAAGAGGCTTTTGGTGGAAACATGGAAGAGATTATCATCGGCGGAGCTGCTCTCAACCATGAAATAGAGCTCTTCCTGCACAAAATAGGCTTTCCATACACCATCGGTTACGGTATGACCGAATGTGCTCCGCTCATCTCCTACTCTCCGTGGCAAAAGGCTCGTGTAGGCTCGTGCGGGAAAGTGATAGACCGCACCGAAGCCCGCATTGAATCGGCCGATCCGTTGCACATCGTGGGCGAACTTCATGTCAAGGGTGACAGTGTCATGTTGGGATATTACAAAAATCAAGAAGCCACCGACGCCGTCTTGAAAGAGGGTTGGCTCAATACCGGAGACCTGGCTATTCTCGACGAAGACAATTATATCTACCTTAAAGGGCGTAGCAAAAGCATGATTCTGGGACCTTCGGGACAGAATATTTATCCCGAAGAAATCGAAGCCCGCATCAACAACCTTCCCTATGTCAACGAGTCGATTGTCATCGAGCAAGAAGGGAAACTGGTGGCTCTCATATATCCCGACCTTGAAAATGCCGAAAGACAAGGTTTATCCAAGAAAATCGAAGAAATCATGGAAGAAAACCGCATAACAGTCAACAAAATCTTGCCTGGATACAGTCAAATTGCCAAAATCAAACTCTACTACGAAGAATTTGAGAAGACCCCCAAACGCAGTATCAAACGTTATCTTTACCAGAACGCTTAATCCCCATCTTTAAAAACATAACTCCTTAACAGAGAAACAGAGAGGCTCGATATCGAGCCTCTCTGTTTCTCTTATTTCGATGTCAGAGGTGGAAACCCCAGTTTCTCCCGCAGAAAATGTCCGGTATAAGAAGTAGCACACTGGGCCACCTCCTCGGGTGTACCACAACACACGACATACCCACCGGCATCGCCACCCTCAGGGCCCATGTCGATAACGTAATCGGCGCTCTTGATAACCTCCATGTTGTGCTCGACAATGACAACGGTATGGCCCTTTTCCAGCAAAGCATTGAAAGCGGCCAGCAAAGTTTTGATATCGTGAATGTGCAGCCCCGTTGTCGGTTCGTCAAAGACAAAAATCGTCGGTTCCTGTTTTTCATTGCTCAGGAAATAGGCCAGTTTCACCCGCTGATTTTCACCCCCCGATAGCGTAGAGGAGGTCTGTCCCATCTTAATATAGCCGAGGCCCACATCTTGCAAAGGTTTCAGCCTCCGCACGATTTTCTTCTCGGTCGTACCGGGATTTTCAGAAAAAAACTCTACGGCTTGGTTGACCGTCATGTCGAGGACATCGGCTATATTCTTCCCCCGGTATTCCACTTCGAGAATATCGGGTTTAAAACGTTTTCCATGGCACGACTCACAAGGGAGCACCAGGTCGGCCATAAACTGCATCTCGACCGTAATGGTACCATCGCCCTTGCATTCTTCACAACGGCCACCCTCGACATTGAATGAAAAATAGGCGGCCGGGAACCCCATCTGCTTGGCAGCCTGCTGGTCGGCAAAGAGCTTCCGTATTTCATCGAAAGCTTTGAGATAAGTAGCGGGGTTAGAACGAGAGGAGTGGCCGATGGGATTCTGGTCGACAAACTCGATGTGTTTCATCAACGATACGTCGCCTGACAAACGCCCGTAAGTTCCCGGCATCTCACCCTCTTCGTTGTAGCAGCGGGCCAGCGAGCGGTAAAAGACATCACGCACCAGAGATGACTTTCCTGAGCCACTTACACCGGTCACCACTGTCATGGCATAAAGAGGAAAGCGCACATTAATATTTTTCAAGTTATTGTGCACGGCACCTTCTATCTCGATATAATTATGCCACAAACGTCGTTGTGCGGGAACAGGGATAGATTCTTTCCCGGTAAGATACTTGGCAGTATAGCTGCGCTCTGCCTTTTCAAGACCGTCAAAAGTTCCCTGATAGACCACTTCTCCGCCCAGGCGTCCTGCCTGCGGACCAATATCGATAATATAATCGGCCGCCCGTATGATGTCTTCGTCGTGTTCGACAATAATTACGGTATTGCCCAACTGTTGGAGGCGCCGCAAGACCTGAATGAGCAGCGCCGTGTCGCGCGAATGGAGGCCGATGCTCGGCTCATCGAGAATATAAAGTGAGCCCACCAGACTGCTGCCCAGCGATGTGGCCAGATTGATACGCTGGCTCTCTCCACCCGAAAGCGTCGAGGAGAGACGGTTGAGCGTGAGATAGTCAAGTCCCACATCGGATAGGAATTCCAAACGGTTGTTTATCTCGGTGAGCAACCGCTTGGCCACGGCTGCATCGTAATCGTCGAGGCGGAGATTCTCAAAGAATTTCCGCAATTCGGCAATAGACATGGCCACCAGCTCGGAGATGGACTTTCCGCCCACCTTTACATATTGTGCCTGCGGCTTCAACCGGCCGCCATGACACTCTGGGCAAGTGGTTTTGCCCCGGTAACGGGCCAGCATGACCCGATACTGTATCTTGTACTGATTCTCTTCCACCATGTGGAAGAAATCGTTGATACCCTTGAACATCGCATTCCCATTCCAGAGGAGAGACTTCTGGGCATCGGTAAGTTGGTAATAAGGCCGGTGTATGGGGAACCGCGATGCCTCGGCCACACTTATCAGTGCTTTTTTCCATTCGCTCATTTTCTCACCTTTCCAGCACACGACAGCATCGTCGTAGACCGAAAGCGATTTGTTCGGTATCACCAAATCTTCGTCAATGCCTATCACTTTACCAAAACCTTCACACACAGGACAAGCACCGATAGGACTATTGAAGTTGAACATCAAATCGTTGGGCTCTTCAAATGTCATACCGTCGGCCTCGAAGCGATTGGAAAAATGATGTGACTCCACTCCCGAGGCAAGGTAGAAGCGCAACAAGCACTCGCCATGGCCTTCGTAGAAAGCCGTCTCAACCGAATCGGTAAGCCGGCTTATGGCATCTGGGGTATGAGACACCACCGAACGATCTACCAACAGAAAGACATCGGTCTGTTTCAGTATTGTCTCATCATAAGCCAAAAGTTCTTCCAGCCGCATGATTTCACCCTTAAACTCTGCTCGGCTGTATCCTCCTTTGAGTAGGATATCAAGAACCGTATGCGGAGCACGTTCGTCAGAAAATTTTACAGGCGTGAGAAGAGCCATGCGTGTACCGTCGGGATAATCGAGAGCACATACCACAACGTCTTCGACACGATGCTTCTTTACCTCCTTTCCCGATATGGGAGAATAGGTCTTTCCGATGCGGGCAAAGAGCATACGCAGGTAATCGTAAATCTCCGACGATGTACCCACAGTAGAACGAGGATTCCGTGTATTGACTTTCTGTTCAATGGCTATGGCCGGTGGAATTCCTTTGATAGAGTCACATTCGGGCTTGCTCATGCGGCCAAGAAACTGGCGGGCATAAGCCGAGAGACTCTCCACATACCGACGTTGCCCCTCGGCATATAGTGTATCAAAGGCCAACGACGATTTTCCCGAGCCCGACAGGCCGGTAATAACAATCAGCTGGTTACGGGGTATTTCCAAGTTGATATTCTTCAAATTATTGACTCGGGCCCCCTTTATGGATATGGTTTGTTCCGACATACCTTTCTCTTGAATATTCACGCAAAGATAGAAATAAAACTCATACTGCATCAAGTCGCACAGACATCTCTTGACAAGGGTCTTTTCATTTTCTCATGAAAAACATCAAGAGAAATAAAAAAGCTCATTTTTTTCATCGGCCGAACGATACAAGAGACGATTTTTTTGTTATCTTTGTGGTAAACCCATAAAATTTTCTGTATTATGAAATGTGCTTCATTATTAGCCGGATTTCTGACAGGCGCTGCCATCGGTGCTGCCCTCGGAATACTTTTTGCGCCGGAAAAAGGCGAAGACACGCGCAGTAAAATCAACGAAGTACTTCGTGAAAACGGCATCAAGTTGAGCCGCGAAGACATGGAAAATCTTGTCAACAAAATCGCAGCAAAACTCAAACTCGACAAAGCCGTTGAGAAAGAAGTTTGATTTTCTTTAAAATCCAAAGGTTTTCCGGCCAGTGTGCATGGTCGGAAAACTTTCATGCAATTTACAACCGAATAAATTACATATATGAGCCATTCCAGCACTCCCCCTTCCATGCGGCAAATTATCGAGGAGCTAAAACAATACTTCTCCTTGCAATATGAATGGATAAAACTCGACGGCATAGAAAAGCTCACACGCATCATATCGGCCCTCATCATTCTCACACTGTCGATAATTCTCATTTCCATTGTATTGCTATATCTGTCGCTGTCGGCCGTACACTATATCGAATCCTATACCGGTATCGTGGCCGCATATTCAATAGTAGCCGGAGTATTCTTCTTGCTTTTCATCTTATTATGGCTTTTGCGCCGCGTATGCATCGTCAATCCCGTACTGCGCTTTTTATATCACCTGTTTATAACCCCGAAAGAAGAATCCGAATCGGTTTCCACAAATAAAAACAACGAGTTATGAGTACGTCCAAGATAACGATGAAAACGTTGACGCGCCAAAAGGCCGAGATACGAGCCAAGATAGCCCGACAACACAGCGAACTGGCCCAAACCTACTGGGACGCAATGGCACCCTTTTACCGAATGGGAAATTCTCCTCTCTCCCTGCTGAAAAATTTTTCGGTGAGTGTGGCTCTTTTTGAAGGGGCCATAACCAGCCTGCGCCTGATAAGGAAGATTCGCGGTCTGTTCCGCAAATAACAAGATTTATTTTTCACCAGCGTTTTCCTTGTCTTTGAAGAAAACGCAAAATATTCCGGAAGTTTTTTACAATTCATACGAAATGTATTATCTTTGCGCCCGAAAAATAACTAATAAAAATAAAACAATTATGAAAAAAAATCTTCTTTATCTGTTCCTGCTCATGGCTATGCCTCTTGCATTCGTTGCTTGTGGCGATGACAACAAAGATGATGACAACACAACCAACAACGGCATCACAACCCCGATAAATGCTACGGGTGAATACGCAGGCGATATAGTTATTCTCGTTAATGGCCAGAATTTCTTCGAATCCATAAATCCCGAGATGTCTTCGAGCCCTGTAGAATTCACCATCAACCAACAAGAAAACTCCACCTCTCTTGCCATCAACGATTCGCTGTTGATAATCGGAGCTCTTTCGCTCAATGTAGACAATGTTCCCAGCACTGCCGACAGTGAAAAGCTCACCATTAACGGCACGGATATGGATATGGAGCAAAACATCATCGGACTTGATGTCGTTATCAACTCTGTAACCGGTACGGTAACCAAAGCCGGAGCCGCCGACCTCGCCATCGAAGCAGGTGCCCTCATCGGTACACCCGCTGAACAAACCGTAAATATCGAAATCTCGGCTCAGAAGAAATAATTTCCAACCGATTTTTATATAAAAGCGTAACCGCCGAAAGGGGCTACGCTTTTTTCTTTTTTATCCAGTAGCAAAGGAATGTATCACTCCTCAAAAAGTTCGGTCGACAAATAACGCTCGCCCGTGTCGGGCAGCAGCACCACAATAAGCCGGCCTGCGTTCTCGGGACGACAAGCCAACCGCACCGCCGCACATACTGCCGCACCCGACGATATGCCGGTAAAAACGCCGTCACAAGCCACAAGTTCACGTCCCATGCACATCGCGTCTTCGTCGGTAATCGTCATCACCGCATCGACCCATCTTCCATCATAAGTTTTGGGTACAAAGCCGGCTCCTATGCCTTGTAAACCATGGACTCCGGGAGCCCCGCCAGAGAGTACCGGCGAAGAAGCCGGCTCTACGGCAACCGCCACGACAGCGGGATTATGCGCTTTCAATCCCCGGGCCACACCGGTCAATGTACCACCGGTACCCACACCAGCTACAAAAATATCGACAGAACCATAGGTGTCGTGCCATATCTCTTCGGCCGTAGTGCGTTCATGCACGGCCGGATTGGCTTCGTTTTCAAACTGACGCAACATTACCGACCTCGGGATTGTCGACAACAACTCTTCGGCTTTGGCTATGGCACCCACCATTCCCGCAGAAGCGGGAGTCAGCACAAGCTCAGCCCCCATGGCCCTCAGCAGTCGTTGTCGTTCGATACTCATCGTCTCGGGCATGGTGAGTATCGTCTTATAGCCCTTTACACGGGCAATCCAGGCCAATCCCACCCCAGTGTTTCCGCTGGTGGGCTCAATAATTGTGGCACCGGGCATCAACGTACCCCGTGTCTCAGCATCTTCTATCATGGACAGAGCCGTGCGGTCTTTCACACTTCCACCGGGATTGAACGATTCCAACTTGGCCACAATGCGGGCAACTGCCCCATACCGGCAGGCCACACCCGAGAGTTCGAGCATCGGTGTATGACCAATAAGATCGATAAGGCTCTTCGCAATTTTACTCATAATTCTATTCTATTTCAAAAAACAGTAAACGTACAGAGGGAGACGATATGATTTCCTTTCTGCCGACAATGCTCCCACATCGGCCGAGTTTATAAAGATAGCAAATGACAAACGCAAAAACAAAGAATGGATAGAATTTTTTTCTTTCGAACCCAGACAAAACAAAACAGATTGGGAAAAATGCCATTTTCTGTTTCAAAATACATTAAATCACTCTTTTAAAAAGAGTAACAGGATAGAATAAACGTCTTTTCACACAAGTAAAGAGACATATCGCTCGAAAAATCCCATATAAAAGTCGTATCTTTGCCCCCGAAATTGACGATCAATGGCGAACACGCCCCTCCTTGAAACACTAAGAGGTCGGCATAGTCCCATCTGCCATCTCAAAAAATGCCCTGTAATGAAAAAAATCTTCACTCTTTTTGTCCTTGCCTGCGTGTGTACAGCTACTTCGCTGGCCGAAAATTCCTATCGCAAGAAATCTTTCGACTTCTTTGTCTCGGGCAACATTCTGCAATGGGAAGGACTCATCAACCAGATGAAAACCGACCCCGACTTCCAAAGCCTGGAAAACAAAGAAGAGCTACTCTCCTACTATTACGGCTTGGTGGGACATCTTATCGATATCAAAGAGAAAAAACACGCTCGCGAAATACTTGATGAGGCTCTGTCGATTATCACCCCACTGGTGAAACAAAATCCACAAAACGGACGGCTGGCCGGTCTCATGGCAAACTTCCAAGGCTACCAGATAGCCCTCTCCCCTCTCAAAGCCACTACATTGGCCCGCAGTATGCTGCGATATGCCCGTAGTGCCGAAGAGATGGCCCCGAAAGATCCTGAGGTAAACATTTGGAGCGCCAACATACTCTTCTATATGCCCGACGCTTTCGGAGGTAACACCAAGCAATCGAAAGAATACTATTGCAAGGCTCTACAACTGTATGACAAGGACGAGTCGCTGCGCACCGACAACTGGATGTACCTGCAACTCATCATTACACTCGGGCTGGTCGAGGAGAAAAGCGAAAACTACCAAAAGGCGCACGAATATTTCAGTAAGGCCATGGCACTCTACCCCGAATATCCTCACCTGAAAAATGTTCTCTATCCCAGAATCCTGAACGAACTGGGTAAATCTTAATTTTCAACCCGACATGAAATACATCGAAATACATTTTCGCGTCAAAGCCGACGACATCACCTTGGTTACTGATATTCTGGCGGCACTCCTGGCTGATGCCGGCTACGACAGTTTTGTTCCCGATGCCGAAGGCATGAGCGCCTACATTCCCGAGAGCCAATACGACGAATCCTCACTGAAACAAATTATCGAACAGCTACCTGTCGAGGCCGAAATCGAATGGTCGTGCCGACATTATGCCGACCAGAACTGGAATGAAGAGTGGGAAAAACATTATTTCCAGCCCATTGTCATAGGCAACGAATGTGTAATACACAGCACGTTCCACACCGACATACCCGATGCCCGTTATAAGATTGTCATCGACCCCAAAATGGCTTTCGGAACCGGCCACCACGAAACGACGTCGCTTATGCTCGAATGGATTCTGAGCCACGACTTCGACCACGAACGGGTACTCGACATGGGCTGTGGGACAGCCATTCTTGCCATACTGGCGCGCATGCGCGGCGCTGCCGAGGTAACGGCTGTCGATATCGACGAATGGGCTTACCACAATGCGCTGGAAAACATTCGCCTCAATCGGGTCGACGGCATCGACGTGCGACTTGGAGATAAACAGCAGCTCAACGGCGAAGTTCCCTACGATACGGTGCTGGCCAATATCAACCGCAACATACACATCGACAACATGGAGGCTTATGCCTCGGTAATGCACCCCGGAAGCACAATATACATGAGCGGCTTCTACACACAAGACCTACCGGTGCTGGAAGCCTGCGCCGAAAAGTTCGGGCTTAAATACCAAAGCCATAAGGAAAAGAACAACTGGGTGGCTGCCCGCTTTATAAAATAATAAGACGACATCCGTCCCGGAAAAACGACAAAAAGCCTCTGCGATAATCGCAGAGGCTTTTTATTTGGCTTTATTTTAGCAGTGAGGCCCGATAAACCGAATCAACAGGCGGTAATTGAAACGTCGTATCGCGACTCCGCATTTCATCAGCAGCCTTATTCATCTCACAGAGATTTTCCTGCATGGCATCGAACACTCGCGACGAAACGGCTATCTCCTCGCCCGAGCGTAACGCACAACAATAATGTCCCGACATTATCTCCACATGAGAAAAATAACGATACAAGGCTACCCGAACCCGTGCCATATCAACAGCATCGACCTTGTCGCCGGCAGCGACTGCTCGGGCAAGTATTTTCATATCGACGTCGATATAGACATTCTCGCGCAGGTATTTCTGTACAACGGTCGTATCGACCGCATAAGCCGGCCGGCCAACGGTATCCCCCTCTGTCGATGATTCGCTGCATGCCGACAAACACAACACAAGGCATGCATACAGAATTGTAACTCGTTTCATAGATTCGGTGTAAAGATAACGCCGGGAAAGCGGTTACACCGCCCCGGCGTCAATATTATTTTTCAGAGAAACACAAGGGGGATTATTCCTCGTCGTCTACCTCTTTCATATTATGGAAGACGTTCTGTACATCTTCGTCTTCTTCGATGCGCTCAATGAGTTTCTCGATTTGAGTCCGTTGCTCTTCGGTAAGTTCTTTGGTATCATTAGGTATACGCTCAAACTCTGCGCTGGTGATTTCGTAGCCGTTATCTTCGAGATACTTCTGAATGGCATTGAACGACTCGAATTCGCCATAGATCACAATTTCGTCTTCGTCGGCATCGACTTCATCAACACCGAAGTCTATCAGTTCAAGTTCCAAATCTTCAAGCGAAATGCCATCTTTGGGCTTAACATGAAATACACTCTTGTGATCGAAAAGGAATGAGAGACTACCCGACGTACCGAGCGAACCGCCAAATTTGTTGAAATAGCTGCGAATATTGGCAACGGTACGGTTGTTGTTATCAGTAGCGGTCTCCACTACGATGGCAATACCGTAAGGGCCGTATCCTTCGAAAAGAACTTCCTTATAATCACCTTCTTCTTTTGATGTGGCTTTTTTGATGGCACGCTCAACGTTTTCCTTCGGCATATTGGCTGCCTTGGCATTCTGCATGAGCACACGCAAACGGGGATTGGCATCGGGATCGGGACCACCGGCCTTCACGGCGATGGAGATTTCTTTTCCGAGTTTGGTAAAGGTGCGTGCCATATTGCCCCACCGTTTGAGTTTACGGGCTTTTCTGTATTCAAATGCTCTTCCCATATTGGTATTTTTCTTTTTTTATTATTGTAATAAATTGATTATCTCAATGTTGCATTCAACTTATTTTGTAAATTGGTAACGACTTTGCTCATGATATGTTCTATCTGCTTGTCGTTAAGAGTCTTGGTATCGTCTTGCAAGAGAAGCGATATTGCATAGGACTTCTTGCCTTCGGGCAAGTTCTTTCCTTCGTACACATCGAAGAGGGTTACCTCTTTGATGAGTTTCTTCTCGGCTTCGAGTGCAGCTTTCTCTACCTGGGCAAAGGTAATGTTCTTGTCGAGCAGCAGAGCCAAGTCGCGCTTAACACTCGGGAACTTGGGTATATCGGTAAATGTCACCGTCTTCCCGGCCAACCGCAGAAGAAGCGGCCAGTGGAGATCGGCGAAGCATACTTCGGCATCGATGTCGAATATTTTCAACACCTTCGTCGATACAATACCCAAGCGGCCTATCTCTTTTCCATCACGATTGGTTATGGAGAGCGCCGTCGATAAGAGTTCGTTGCTTGTTTGGGTCATGAGCAGCCGGCCACGTTCAACACCGAGACGGGTCAATATATTCTCGACATAGGCTTTCAACTCATAGACATTGGTCTTTTCATCGGGATGTGCCCAATTTCCCGATATGCGATGACCTGTAATCCACAAGCCGAGATGCAGCGATTCATGATAAGGATTGAGTATCTTCTGCGAAGCATCGGCCTCAGGTGAAAAGGTATAACAGTTACCAAACTCAAAGAAGTGCAGGTCGGGACGACGACGATTGATGTTATGCGCTATGCTTTCCAATCCGCCAAAAAGCAGCGTCTGACGCAACACACTGAGATCGGCGCTCAACGGGTTCATCAGTTTTACGCAGTGGCTCTCGGGATAGGTTTGAAGCGAAGCATAATAAGACGACTTGGTGAGCGAATTGTTCATTATCTCATTAAAGCCACAACCCACAAGCTGCTCCGACACCAGATTTTGCAACTTGAAACTGCTATCGGTCTCGGTCTTGTATGAGAGATTGGAGTGTACCGTGTCGGTAAACTCTACGTTGTTGTATCCGTATATGCGCAGAATGTCTTCGATAACATCTACGGCACGACGCACATCAACCCGATAAGTGGGTACCAGCAACGACAACACACCGTCTTTCTCGGACGTAATCTCTACTTCGAGTGATGCCAAAATGCTTTTTACCGTATCTTGTGGAATGGTCTTGCCTACCAGTGAATTGATATGTTCATAACTGATAGTCACGGGATAATTGGATATCGGTGCAGGATATACATCGACAATGTCTCCCACAATTTCTCCGCCGGCCAACTCTTTAACAAGCATGGCTGCACGTTTGAGCACATAGATGGTATTATTGGGGTCGGCTCCTCGCTCAAATCGGAACGACGAGTCGGTACTCAACCCGTGACGACGTGCCGTTTTACGCACCCACATGGGATTGAAGTAGGCCGATTCGAGGAAAACATCGGTTGTCTGCATCGTTACTCCCGACTGCAAACCACCAAATACACCGGCGATGCACATACCTTCACGCTCGTTGCATATCATGAGGTCGCGCTCGGAAAGTTTACGTTCCACCTCATCCAGGGTTACAAACGGAGTTCCCTCGGGCAAGGTCTTGACAACGATTTTTTCTCCGGCTATCTGTGCGACATCGAAACAGTGCATGGGCTGGCCGGTCTCATGCAGGAGATAATTGGTAATGTCGACCACATTGTTGATGGGTCGCAGACCGATGGCCAAGAGGTGTTTTTTCAACCACTCGGGACTCTCGGCCACTTTCACGTTTCGTATGGTCAATCCACTGTATCGGGGACAGGCCTCGCTATTCTCCACCGTCACCGAAACGGCTTTCCCCGCAGGATTGTCAATTTTGAAAGCCTCGACCGAAGGCCGTTTCAGCGTATAAGCATAGCCATTTTGTTTAAGCCAGGCAGCCAAGTCGCGTGCCACCCCGTAATGTGATGCGGCATCTATACGGTTGGGGGTAATATCTACCTCTAAAATATAATCACTTTCAAGATTATAATAGGTCTTGGCCGGTGTTCCGGGAGTTACACTTTCGGGTAAGACAATAATGCCATCGTGTGATGTTCCGATGCCAATCTCATCTTCGGCACATATCATGCCGTTGCTTTCAACACCGCGAATTTTTGATTTCTTAATGGTAAAACTCTCTTCTCCGGAATAAAGTACAGTACCTATAGTCGCTACAACGACATACTGTCCGGCAGCCACATTGGGTGCGCCACAGACAATCTGTGTAGCCTGTCCGTCGCCCAAATCGACGGTAGTAATGTGCAGATGGTCTGAGTTGGGGTGCGGTTCACAAGTGAGGACCTTGCCTATTACCAACCCTTCGAGACCGCCTTTCACGGCTTGAACCTCTTCTACGCCGCCCGTTTCGAGACCTATCGACGTGAGGGCAGCCGCCACCTCATCAGGAGACAAAGGCATATCGAGGTAATCTTTCAACCAATTATAAGAAATATTCATAATGTATGATTTTTATCATTATCATGCCGAATGAAAAAACTCGGAGACTGCGATTGTCAACTTCACTGTTTAATGGCTGAATTGTGCTTGTTCACACGAGGTTTCCACATTCATTCAGGCTTGCAAAGATAATAAGTTTTATTTGTTTATCGAAGTTTTTTGGGGGCCTTTTTACCGCACTATCCGTTGAAATCCGGCTGGTATCGGTGTCTCAAAAAGCATATCGCGACGAGTTATCGGATGGACAAAACGCAAACGGCTGGCGTGGAGGGCAAGGCGACCAAGCGGATTACTGTGCGCTCCATACTTACGGTCACCGGCAATGCTATGGCCGATGTCCTGCATGTGCACACGTATCTGATTCTTACGGCCGGTTTCCAATTGCAGTTCCACCAACGAATAATTGCCGTTGGTAGCCAGCACCTCATAACGGGTAAGGGCATATTGGCCGTTTTCCTTATCATCGGTCGAATAAACGTGGAAAGCTGTATTTTCTTTGAGATACGATGCCACCTCTCCTTTCGACGGTTCTGGTTCGCCCTCGACCACGGCCACATAGCGCCGATCGAGCACCATATCGTTCCACGAACGTTGCATTTTTTCCTGTATGCCCTGACTCTTGGCAAACATCATCAGTCCCGAAGTGTCACGATCGAGACGATGCAATACAAAAATGCGATTGGCAGGATTGTCTTGGCGCACATAATCGCTAAGTATATGGTAGGCCGTATTGGCCTTTACACGGTCGGTCGAAATGGACAGCAGACCATAGCCTTTATCGACAACTATAAGAAAATCGTCTTCATAAACAATACGGAGACGCGGGTGGCGAAACTCTTTATAACCCCGCGTATAATTAATGGATATCTCATCGCCCGGATGCAACGGGGTATCGAATTGTGTAACGGGAGTATTGTTTATGGCTATCTGTCGATGGGTCAGATAGGACTTGACCGTCGTCTTGCTACGGTCGTTAAACGTTTCCAGTAAAAAAGGCAATAATGCGGTATTTTTCTCAACCTTGAATACCTCTATCCTATCGGGTCCACGTCGACCACGACTTTTCTTTTTCTCCATAATAAACTTTTGCTTTGCAAAAATGGTTTCTTTTTCCAAGTAGAGAGACCTCTCCACAAAAAGGCCGGCTTACCTGTGGGGGCAAAGATAGTGAAAAAGCACGGACATCTGTGCTCGACTCTCTACAATATCGCACATCAAATGCGATTTCTGCCCGTCAAATAGATACCAAACCATCGAGAAAATGAAATTATAAGATTTTAAAAAAGTTGTTTTGCCGTTACACAAAATCTCTCTACCTTTGTGAAAAATATAATATAAAGAACTATTTTATTCTGGGAAAATGAAAGTCAAAATACATAGAGAAGGAAGAAACATTCTTATTGTGCTATTCCTCACACTACTCATCATAAATGGGTTGCTCTATCGTTTTTGTCCGATACACCTGCTCAATATTATTCTCCTCATTGCATCGGTACTGTTTTTCGTTCTGGTACTCAACTTCTTCCGTTCGCCACGGCGACATTTCCCGGGTGAGCAACACAATGCGGTAGTTGCCCCCGCCGATGGAACTGTTGTTGTTACCGAGGAGGTTTATGAAAACGAATACTTTCATGATAAACGATTACAGGTATCGATATTCATGAACTTGGTAAATGTACACGCCAACTGGACTCCGGTAAATGGTACCGTTACCCATGTAAGCCATCAGAATGGCCGTTACATGGCGGCATGGCTTCCCAAATCGAGTACCGAAAACGAGCGGTCTACCATTGTAATCAAGACCGAGAACGGGCAGGAGATTCTCATGCGGCAAATTGCCGGAGCCTTGGCCCGTCGCATTGTCACGTATGCCGAGCCTGGTGAGAATTGCCAAATCGACGAACACATAGGATTCATCAAATTCGGCTCACGTGTCGACCTCTTCCTCCCTCTTGACTCCGAAATCCTGGTGAAACTCAACGATAAAACCGTGGGTAACCAGACACAAGTAGCCCGCCTGCGTTCGTAATACCGACTGTACACGACGTAAAGATATTGTTTCCAAAACACACTCACCATGAAACGACTCACATCCTATATTCCTAACGTCATCACCTGCTGTAATCTGGCAGCAGGAAGTCTAGCTGTCATTATGGCACTGCGTGGAACTTTCGAGCAGGCTGCCATACTCATACTCATTGCCGCAGCGTGCGATTTTCTCGACGGACTGTCGGCCCGACTGCTTCATGCCTACTCCCCCATGGGCAAAGAGCTAGATTCTCTCTCCGACCTCGTAAGTTTCGGTCTGGCTCCGGGAGTTATGGTCTACACACTGCTCAGCGATTACCTGCTTCTCCCTTACGGAAATCTCTCATACGTGGCTTATATGGCCTTACTGATACCCATTGCCGGCGGATTGCGTCTGGCCAAATTTAATGTTGACGACCGCCAAAGCACCTCATTCATTGGGCTACCCATTCCCGCCAATGCCTTGTTCTGGATAGGCATCTGCTTTGCCGACACACGCAACTGGAATCCCGCCATCGTCTTGATACTCATTGTTGTATTCTCATTTCTCATGGTATCGAATCTTCCGATGTTTTCCTTGAAGACTTCGTCTCTGTCGTGGAAAAACAACCAGTTGCGCTACATCCTCGTTGTCATATCATTGCTGCTTGTCGTGTGGCTCGGACTGACCGGACTGGCCGGCGCCATCATTGCCTACATACTTCTCTCTCTCATTGCCTTGTTTCGAAAATAAAAAGTTTTTTTATCTTCGTTTTAGAAAAAACGGCAAGATTGTTGTTGTATATTTACAACATCATACTCACCTATAAAACCCGTAAGAGAATATGTTTATCTTTCAATTTATAATTTTTATCGGTTTCATCTTGATTCTGGCCGCATTGGGATTTGTGTTCCGGGTCATGAGTGCATTTGGTGGGCGCAACAGGCGGCCGCCGTTCAATGTCCACCGGAGAGAAACTTCCAACGAACCAAACGATCGTTACGCCGAAGAGAATACAGAACCGCAAAGACGAAGAAAAAAGAAAATTTTCGACGATTCGGTCGGCGAGTATGTCGACTTCGAAGAAATCAAAGATAAAAAATAAGTGGGGTTATCCTGCTTCACTTCCTATACAAACAAGCCGCGCTTATTTTTTAGCGCGGCTTGTTTTGTACATTTTCAATTCCAGATTATTTCTTTGAAATCAGAACGGAAAAAGCAATGGCAGGATAAATATCATGACAATACCCATAATCAACTGCAACGGCAACCCGACCTTGACATAATCCATAAAAGTGTATTTACCGGCCGACATCACCAGTGCGTTGGGTGGCGTGGAGAATGGAGAGGCAAAACACATACTGGCAGCCACCGTCACGGCAAACAGATAGGGATAGGGACTCACACCGAGACTGAGGGCCGACTGCATGGCAATGGGCGCCAGCAATACTGCCGTAGCAGTATTGCTGATAAACATCGTCATCAGAGATGTCGTAAAATAGATTCCGGCCAATAATGCCAATGGGCCATATTCGCCCAATCCTGAAACCAATGCCGTAGATATTCCCGCCGATGCACCGGTCTTTTCCAGAGCCAACGACATGGGCATCATGGCGGCAATCAACACGATACTCTCCCAATTTATGGTACGATAGGCATCTTCGACACTACGCAGACAGCCGGTAAAGACCATCAGTACGGCTGCAATAATGACGGCCATCACTGCCGGAACCCAGTCAAAAACCATGGCCAGTATCATCGCCAACATAATGGCGGCAGCCACTGGTGCCTTGCGGTCAATGGTAACTTTTGCTTCTTGCTCGACAGGCTGCCCCAACACGACCCAATCGTTCTGCTCTTTACTCATACGCGCAATATCGTTCCACTCACCCTGCACCAACAACGCATCGCCGCTATGCATACGAAAATCACGCAAGTCGTGAACATAGTAGGCATCGTTACGCTGTATACCAAGAATATTGATTTTGAATTTCTCTCTGAATCCACAATCTCGCACTGCCACATTTTGCAAAGAAGAATTGGGCAAAAGCACAACCTCGGCAATCCCCGTCTGACTCATCTTCTCGGCCTCGGAACGGTTATATATCGTATCAAGCTGCCACAAGCCATTCTCCTCGACCATACGGGCTACCTGTACGGCGTCGCCTGAGAGATAGAGTATATCATCGCCTTGAATCACGGTATGCGGACCGGCTGTTATATGCTCATAGATGTTATTGAAGAAATGACGGCGTGTCGAAATCTTCCGCCGTATCTCCAAAATTCCCACACCGTATTTTTCGGAAATATTCAACTCCTGTACCATCTTTCCACAGTACGAAGCAGCAGACGGTACCTGAACACGGAACAGCCGCTGTTCGAGCTGATACTCACGCAAGAGCTCTTCTGTGGTACGATGCACACTCTCTTCTTCCTCCCCGCTCCGACGCTTACCCGAAAGAAACCACTTCGACATAGGTATCAGTACCAAGATTCCCACTACAATACAGACTATACCCACCGGCGTGAATGAGAAGAACGACAATGCCTCCATACCGGCATTTTCCAACGTCTCCTGTATTACAAGGTTAGGGGGTGTACCGATGAGGGTAAGCATACCTCCCATACTGCTGGCGAACGCCAGCGGCATGAGCAGACGCGAAGGCGACATATCGGCACCTTTGGCCAGACTCACGACAATCGGTAACATCAAAGCCACCGTGCCGGTGTTGCTGACAAAAGCGCCCACAAAAGAGGTTACCAACATAACCAACAAGAAAAGTCTGAGCTGATTTTTTCCGGCAGCCTGCATAATCTTTCCACTCACCATCTTGGCCAGACCGGTCTGGAATATGGCTCCACCTACGACAAAGAGGCCGACCATCATGATGACAACACTATTGGAAAATCCGCTCAAAGCCTCTACTGGGGTAAGAATTCCGAACAATACCAACAATATGAGTGAGCACAGCGCAATCAGATCGGATCGAATCTTTCCGGCCATGAAAAATATGGCCGACAAGGCTAAAATTACAAGGGTTATAATCATCTCTTATTTATTCATTACTCTTTTTAATGCATCACATGATATTGTCATACGTCTCAGGATAAGAACACTCAATCATTGTTATCGTTCAAAAAAGCAAAAGTCGGGCATACAGAAAACACAAAGACGACGTTACTGATTATCGTTTCATACCGAGGCATATCTTTTCTGCAAAAATAGATATTTTATTTTGTGTAAAACTCTTGCCGATAACTTTATTCAAAAAAAACAAGCCGGGTGATATGAGTTACTCTCTATCACCCGGCTAGAAACTTTATATGCGTGAACTCACAAAACATATTGCTTCAAGAAGCGATAAATCTCTTCCAAAGCTTCCTCGGCAAAAACATCGGACAAATCGGGAATTTCTTCCTGACGGCAAGTTTCACAATGCTGGAACATATGATTCAGCCCCGGCAATATTACCTTTTCAAAGCGGGTATTACCTCCAACATGCAATAATGAATCGGCAGTTGAAAGATTGGGCTCTGCCGGTACTAAAATATCACAATCACCATTAAGAAGCAATACCGGAACGTGAACACGTGGAATATATTCGGCCGGGTCATAATGCATCAGGCGGCGGTACCACTGCGTATCGGCGGTGCGCAGATAGCGTGCCAGATACATCTCCTCTCTATCTTTCAAACCGGTCATTTGCAACACGGTATCGTTCTGCATAGAGGTCCATTCCATAAAACGTTCTCGCAGGGGCTCGGCCAGGGATTGTGAAAGCGGTATCTCATATACCCATCGGAAAAGAAGTAGCAGGAAATCCTTATTGGTCTGCCGCCATTCATCGGAATAGCCGGGATAAGAGTCGATGATGGCATCGTTCTGCAAAACAAGGCTGGTCAACCCATCGGTCATAAGCCCGGCCAAAGAAACGACAAAAGCCACATCGTCGGAAGCAGCAGCGGCCATCATGGCTGCAGCACCTCCCTCGCTGTGCCCCATAAGGCCTATTTTCGAGGAGCGGATATGTCGATTCTGTTTCAACACCGCTACGGCCCGCAAAGCATCAGAAGCAAAATCGGCTGTCGTCGCCTCTTCATAACGTCCGGTGGATTTTCCTACGCCCCGGTCGTCAAGACGTAATACCGCCATACCGCGACGGGTAAGATAATCGGCTATTCGGGCAAAAGGCCGATGGCCGGTGAAAGAGGCATCTCGGTCTTGCTTGCCGGTACCCGATAGTATTATCACTGCCGGTACCCGTCTGCGGGTACGCGGACGGGTCAGAGTGCCAGACAAAACAATCGAATCGTTGACAGGTACGGCTATCTCCTCTTCGACATAAGGATATGGGGGTACTGGATTTTGCGGCCAATAGTGCGATTGGAGCGTATCGGCCTTTACAAAGTCCATACGATACTCTTTCTGATAGAGGGTTACACTCGCTTTAATTCGGGGCGATGGCGAAGAAATCAGGCATACTTTCATCACCAGCTGGCCGTTATTGAAACGGAGAAAAAGCGAATCGCCCGAGAGGCTCAATGAATCGCAAGGAGCTTGTTCTATCCAATATTCGGGAATAGTCATGGTGGTGCCTTCAACCGTATAATCTGTCTTCAAGAAAAAACGGCGACTGCCCTGCTGCCCTTGCCAACCGTCGGCAAAGAGTTGTACGGCGGAAATAGAACAAAGAACAAACAGAATTATTTTTTTCATTGTAAATAAAAAAGGTGGGGAAAGAGAGTAAGTACCCTTTCCCCACTCCATATCAAAGTTAAGGTTTATGCAGACAATTATTTAATCACAACCTTCTGGGCAAAAGTATTTCCTTCGGCATCGACACCTTGCAAGAAGTAGTAGCCGGCAACCAACGAAGAAACATTGACCGAAGTACCCATAGGTGCATCGAGAACCAATGCACCCGAAACATTGTAAAGTTTCACGGCAGCAGGAGCCGAAAGATACAGACAGTCGACAGCCGGTGTAGGATAAGCTACAACAGAGGCTTCTGAACTTTCGATTTGAGCCACAGATGCCTCAGATGTTCCATAGAAAGGATTGACAATCATCTCATTGGATTTCACCGAGGTACCGGTTTTGTACTTGGTTATCACCCACATGGTGAGGTCAACTCCTTCTATACCATCTTCACCATTCACTTCGCAAGCCCAAGTAGGCAACAATACCTCACTCGATGTCTGATCGGCGGCTACAGAAACGTAGCTGTAGTCACTGTAATATACGCGATATTCGGTAATTTCGCTGGTCGTTTCAGGGGCTGTCCAGGAAACGACAACAGGGTAGTTGCTTCCATCAGAAGGTTTAATCTCGTTCACGGTAAAATTGGTCACAGGTTTCACCCCTTCATCGTTCAGTGTGGTGGTTGCAAACTCGGTCATGTTCTTTATCTCAGTACCAGCCACGGCAACCACTGCTACCATATGCATGCCATTTACCAGTGTATCGGATACAAACGAAGTGGCAGATACCTCATCTTGCATGACACCATCGATAATAACCCGGTAACCGGTAACTGCCGTTTGGGGAGCGCTCCAAGTAATATCAAGAACGTTCTTACGCTCGGCATTCTCTTTTACGGTCAGATTCTGGGGCACATACGAGGCACTCAACGTAGAATACTTATAATCTTCTTCTGTTACATAGACACCCCATCTCGACGACGAGACCGAACGAATTGTCGACAGTTTACCGTCGGTGTAGGTATATGTTTCAGTCATGACAGGATCGACAACGTAAGTTCCCGAATTGCTATCGAACTGATATTGTTTCATTCCTGTACATACACCATCAGTATAGGTATATACCGTACTGTCCAGACGAGTTTTCACATCGGCACTGGGACGATAGGAATTGACGGTATAAGCCAATACGCCGTTCTCAAACACGTGGTCGGACGAACGCCAATAGGTAATAGTCACCCCATCTTTATTTATCGACTTCATATCCTGGTACATACCATTGATGAAGTTTTCATATTGAACGTATCCGGTTACTTCTCCATCAGCATTATACGATGTTGTTTTTACCAACAAACCGTTTTCATCATAACTGTATTCGGTATAGGATTCACCCCCATACTCACCTGTATCCCAATCGGCACTATATGATTGCGATTTTATCTTACGACCGTTCTCATCGTAGGTATTAATCATAGCTGAAGACGTCAACTCCACATAGAGATTTCCATTGGCATCATAGAGGTTGTACTGTGTCGAAGACGGCGTAGCAGGTTTAGATTCTCCCTCGCTGTAAGAATACGTCTCTTTAACACAGAAACCTTCGGCCTCAATTTGGGCATAAAACGGCATTGCAGCAAGCAACGCCACAGACAGTGTAATCAGTCTTTTCATAGCTCTTGTTTTTTAGTTTGACAGTTAATTATAAGCAGTTTTTTATTTTTCATATTTGGCTTCATTTTTCAGATACTCCACGATGAAACTTATTTCATCGACCAGGGCCGACGGGCTGCCGTAATATCCGGTCGAACGCCAACGAAGATTTCCATTCCCGTCGATAATCATTTTCTGGGGTATTCCCGAGAAATGGAACGTCTTGGCATAGGTTTCGTAAATAAGGTCACGTTTGTTTTCGTTCTGCGGATTGGGCTCGTCAAAAACGACCTGGAAGTTATATTCTTTCTCTTTGATAAACTCTTCTATTTTCTGCTTGAAGTTGGGATCAAACTCCTGCGTCGATACAAAGAAGAATTTTACATTGTCATCGTCCTTATATTTGTCAACCGCCATCTGCATACCGGGCATAGCCGCCTTGCAGGGTCCACACCATGTTGCCCAGAAATCGAGTACGATGATTTTTCCTTTCAAGGAGGCCATATCGATGCGTCCGCCTTCGAGTGTCTCCACTTCGTAGAGAGGTATCGGCTCATTGCACATGTCTTTCATGACACGGGCCCTCAACGCTTTCTGCACATCATTGGATTTCATCTCCTCAATGTATATGGCAAAGCCTTTTTCCGAACCATTTTGGGCAACATAGTCTGCTTTGAGTCGTTCGAGCATAGCAGGCGAAGCAGCATTTTCCTTTACTCCAGCTTTGATAAACGGGATTATCTCGTCGGTGCGTCCAAGCTCTTCCAATAAACTTATATAGAAATCGTTGAAATCGGCTTCTTTACTTCCAAAATATTTCAATAACTGCTGAGCCAACGCGTAGGACTCATTCAACAGATTATTATCTTTCAACATTTTGGCATACACCAGATAAGCATCATCTCTTGAACGGTACAATTCCTGAATCCACTCCTTGGGCGTATAACCGGCTATGTAACCGTAACGCTGGCGTTCCTGCATTTCATTCATAAGGGCACGTGCGTGGGGCAACAACTCCTCGGCCGACATCTGTTTTTGGTTGTAGGGTATTTGCACAAGGTGCCAATAGAATGTCGCCAACATATTAATCGGAGCATCATGCAAATATTTATACATCTTGTCATAATTCTTGTTCTCGATGACATGGGTATAAACGACTGCACGGAACAAATGCCCATAAAAATAGTTATCTATTTCAGATTCCAAAGGAGCAAATTCTTTGGTTGGGAATCGTTTCAGGAACTTATCAAGTTCTTTCTCCAACTGTGCCATATCTCTGATGGCATACAACCGCATAATTTCCTTATCACGAGCCAAAATACCATCGGGAAAACGGTCGAGAATCTCAGCGTCCAGAGTCTGTATCAGAGAGTCGTCGTGAAGTATCGTCTCGGCAGCCTTGCGACAACGATAGAGATATATCTCGGGCAAATGTTTCTGAGCGTCGAGTTGGCGTATATATTCAATTTCCTGACGAATGCGCTCTTTTGAAGCTTCAGTATTCTGTCTACTCAACATCTCCACGGCATAAGTGAAGATATTTTTACGCTCATCAGGGTTACTAGCGACCTCTTGATTAAGCCAGAACCGGAGCACTTCATCGTCGATCCACATATCGGTCGAATCTTTCATGAGTTGAGGAACAGAATACTGTTGTGTGTTTTTGTTTCTCAACAACGCCCATCCGGTACAAGACGACGGGATACGTTGTCCTTTCTTGTCGACGGTAAAATAGGCATACATGTTCTTGCCGCCATTATCGCTCTTGCCATCGGCATAGTATTTATAAACTACCAAGGCGGCATTCTTGGGCACCTGCACAGTGCTTACCCACCCGCTGTCGGTCTTCTGGAGTTGCAGGTCTTCACCTCTCCAATTGTAATTCTGCCAGTAATAGACAGAACCTTCTATATTTTCAGCCTCACGAAGGGGGGTATTTTCGGGCCGATAAAGGGTCGTCGTCTTTTTACCAACTCGAAACTCTCCATCTATCACCTTCCAATTTTTAGCAGTATCGGCTGCCTGTGCCGACCACAATGCACAGAAGCACAAAAGTGTCAATCCTACTGTTTTTTTCATCTTGTCGTTTGGTTTATGGTTTATATTTTTCTTGTTTCATCATTACATCCATCATATCACTGAGCATCATCGCCCCAACCTTGCACTTTTATAGACATATCCACCACTTTTCCCAATCCACCGAAGACGTTGAGTGGAGCCTTCTTGTCTTCACTCTGCGTGTTATTCATCTCGCAGGTGTTGCGGGCAATGGCAAATTCATAGATTTTGCCCTCGGTACCGTTCCAGGTAGCCACATAGAGATAGTTGCCTGTAACCGACGCCAGTTCACTCATTTGGTTAACATTCTGGTTATATATCATAAGAGCGGTAATTTTCTCATCGGCCGGAAAATCATTGTTGATTTTTACCGTACGCAAAGTTGTACTCCGTATCGAAGTTACATATATATCGCGCTCGGTGGCATACATGAAGAGTGTAGCAAACTCACCACAATCGAAGAACTTGGCATTCTGTATCTCGGGTTCTCCACTCAAGTCATAGACCCTCACCGCCAAATCATTAATATCCTCATTTACATCAGTCGTGCCATCAGAATTAAGAATAAACTCGTCGGTATTGAAATTTGCTCTATACAATGTATAATCGGTCATCAGTGCAAAACCGTGGGCATTGTATCCAATGCCAAACCAAATAAGGTCTTTACCAATGTTATTGACATCAAATGCCGTCGATATCTGCGAAACAAAAGGTGCCAACTTGGTCGTTTCGTTAAAACTGGCAGGTAGTCGTACAAAACGTTTACCCTTTGTATCGTAAAATACGGCAATATTCGGTGTCATGTAACTGTCGGGCATATAAATAAACGGAGCTACCGAAACCTCGCCTAGAGACGACTCGGCGCGCAGAGCGTCGGAGAATGTATTGTTCCAATACTGAGACGACTGATTATTGATATTATGTACCTCGTCATTATTAATCATTACAGTTACATGAGATATCTGGCCATCGCGCAGCACCCGGTAAGGCTTCAACACATCGGGTCGTTGGTAAAAGAGTTCGTTGACATCGCACACCCAAGAGAAATCTTTACCAGAAAGTTTCACAAACTCTTCATCTGTAGCTACATACACAGCATTAACACTTGATCCAGACTGACCAGATTGGCGTACCGTCGACACCGAAATGGGATTTCCAGAAAGTTTACGACCCACGGTCGAGGACAATATATTTTTCAGCCATTTGTTTTCCACTACGCCAGGAACAGCATTAGTCGTCGCTATATAATCAATGTCACTCTCACCATTGAGCGTGTGCAAGGCCACAATACCAGACACAACACTGGGCTGCACGATAAGAGTGTACTTCTGCTGCCATACAGTATTATTTTCCAAATTGGTGACATAATACATAATGGCATAATTCTCTGTCTTGGATTGCTGAGTTACCTGTATATGCAGTTCCTTCTCTGTCGATAAAACTTCCATATCAGACGCGGTATTGGAAAATTTATCGGTATACATCACCCATTTATAAGCCAGCTTATCATCGGGTATGGTGCCTTGTGTAAAACGAAGCACCGGCACAATATGGAGCGAATCATACTGTTCGAGGGTGTAGGTTGTCGACACACCGGTCGTATCGACCGAAATCTCATTCAGTGCCACGTAGTCGTAGTTTCCCTTATCGTCGTAACAAGCTGTTACAAGGCAGGCTGAGACAAACAGCCACGCTAACTTCATTATTTTTTTCATCACTTATTCTCCTCCATAATACTAATTCGCACCAAAATATATTTCAATCTTAGGATCGGCATTATCATCTTCATATATAGGGCCATAGGTCTTACGATACTCTTCATAGGCATCATTAAGTTTGTTGGCCTCACGCTGTATATCGGTAATGGTATATATTCCTTCCTGTTTCCCCGACGTCACCCGTTCGGCCTGAGGCCAGTCGGTATGCCCGGTAACATCGATGGCAAAACGATACTTGTTTACACTGTACGTACCGAAAAAATATTCAGGCCAATGCTCGGGTTTCATCAATATATCTCCCCAACTGAGTGTAAACGTAATGTCATCAGGATTTCCGGGCTCTAAATCGGCCGTCGCTGTAAGACGCAGATGCAAAGAGACCGGAGCCTCCTGAGTATCGGCCGTACGATAAAGAACAACCGGAAGATATGACTCGTATTGGCCAGCTTTCAATATACCGTCAAGCAAAGTATAATGTACCCCCTCCACAGCAGTTGTGCCTTCGGCAAGAATTTCAGCACGGAACACGCGGTCGCGGTCGGACAAATAGCCCATTAACTTGGTTTTGAGTTTTACGGTATCCTCCATCAGGGCGGAATTTTGCAAGGCAAACGAGTAGTTCTTCTCGGTTATTTTTTCTAATGTTGCCCCGGTCGATGTTGTTTCATTAAAATATATCCGATCGGAAAGGCTGAAATCCATCATCTCATTTTGCTGACAGGCACAAAAAATACCCAACAAAGGAAGGATCAATATTTTGCTATATACTCTTTTCATAATGGATACTGTTTATTCGTTATTTCTATCGCCATATTCTATCTCATCATCAGGCAACGGAAGCACATAATCGGGTGTTACATAGGAGGTAACAACATTAGAACCTACGGCTGTCGTTACCGGAATCTGTGGCATATTTCTACGTTTGAAATAGAAGAAAAGTTGCCCTTCGCAGCAGAATTCCTTGGCATACTCCTTGTAAATTTCATTCTGCATCTCTTCGGGTGTGTACATCGACCCTACCAGCTCGACGGTAAGACCTCGATGTTGTCGCACCGTATTGAGGTAAGCAGCGGCCGATTCCACATCGTCGCTTTGCTGCAAGGCACATTCGGCTGCTATGTAATAGGCCTCACTGATACGCATTAACGGCAAGCGGAAATGATAGAGTGAATTACCCGACTCGGGCTGCTTCAACTTGGTCGACACTCTGATGTCGGAAAGAGCCTCGGTCTGATAAGTATAGCGGTAATCGGAGTAGGCTCCATATGCATTCATTTCGTAAAGTGCTTCATAGGTCTCCTCGGTCATATAAAGGCCAGATGTAGAGGTAAACGATGCGGTATAAAGATCGCGCAGGTCACTTTCATACAGGCAAAAAACAAGTTCTTCGGAGAATACATAATTTTTATTATAAGCATCATTCGTCGAAATTTCTGACTCAGGGACCCACGTAAACACCGACTGTCCGATAACCGATTGTGCCGCTTTGTCGGCCTCGACATAATTGCCCATGTAGAGATAGATGCGTGCCTGCAATAATTTTACGGCATAATAGTTGAACTTGAATGTACGATCGCGCTGATAGGTTTCATCGTCGTCCTCATATACGGTAGCATCTAACACCGGATCGACCGACAATTCGGCCTCAGCCACTTTCAAGTCGTCAAGGGCTTTGAGCAGGACCTCTTCGACAGTAGAAAGCGGCGTTACATCTTTACCGGCAACAGTTACATATGGAATAGACTTGGTCGATGCACCCACCTTATACGAAGGTGCAAAAAGACGAAGAATGTCGAAATGCAGCATGGCTCTCAACCCATAGGCCTCACCCCTGATGAGATGATAGTTACGACCGGTAAACATACCGGGATTGGCATTGTCGATATAGCTTATCAGTTCGTTGATGTTGGCTATGACATTGTAACTGCTGCTCCACATCGAATTGATACGTGTCTCACACGATGACTCATCATAGGCATACTTGGAGTCGTTATAGTAAGCGTGACTGGTCGATGTAATACCTGTATAGTATTGCGCCAGGACATCGGTCATGCCATAGGTAAACTCCTTGCCGTAGACATTGGTGCCGGTCATGAGCAGATAGACACCGGTAAGAGCATCTTTAAATCCCTGCTCACTCTCGAAATTATCGTCGGCCTTAATTTCTGTACGTGGGCTGACGTCTAACCAGTCGCTGCACGAGGTTATCCCAGTCAGGCCCACAAATGCTGCCATATATATCAATAGGTGCTTCATACTTTTTCGGTGTTAAAAACGTGCTTGTAAAGAGAAAGATAATACGCGGGCACGGGGATAAGAAAGACCTTGTTCTTTCTTCACCGTACTGAGCCAGAAAACGTCGTTCATGTTAAAAGTCAGTTTGAGATATTCCAGAAAACTGCGACGCACAAATTTCAGCGAGGAGAAATCATAACCTACACTCACAGCCGACAACATCAACTCATTGTAGTCTTCGACAAAACGAGAGGTGGGTTTGGTAGTAGAAACATCGGCAATACTCTTGAACTTGGCCGGTACGCCAGGAGTATTCCAGCGGTCGGTCAATACACGTTTGTCGACGTTCCAGTTCAGCACATCGACATTCTCAACTTTATCGACCAGGGTACTGTTATAGGTCTGCCCTCCCAATTTATAGGTAAAGGTGAGGTTGACTTCAAAACCGTAGCACGAAGCGCTTGCTCCGATATTTCCATTCACTTTGGGCTGGGTATCGCCGCACACAACCTGATCGTCGGTGCTCCACTCATAGGTGGTCGTACCGTCTTTTTTAATAAAGACCTCTTTACCGGTGATGGGGTCTATTCCGGCCGAACGCACGGCCCAAATGGCCGAGAGGCTCTGTCCCTCCTCGAAACGGGTCGAGGGAGTACGCATCTTTGCCTTGACCTCTTCCGACGAATCGTTGGCATTCTTGTCGGCATCTTGCTGGTTGTTCACCTCTTTCAGTGCATCGGAAATCTTCGATATGCTGTTCTTGTTATGAGCCAGGTTTACAAACAGATTGACATAACTGCGCGACGGTGTATGAGAAAACACCCGATAATTGAGGCCGACCTCAACACCTTTATTGATGGTTTCACCCATATTCTCCTTGTAGGTAGAGAATCCGGCAGAGGGAGCCAGAGAGATATCGGTAAGCAGATTGGTCGTCGTGGCCCAATAAAGGTCGGCACGCAACGAGAGCTTGCCCAGTATGGCGAAGTCTACACCAATGTTGCGGTCGTATTGTTGCTGCCACTGCAATCTGTCGTTGGCAATACCTTTCAATATGGCTCCGAGGTCGCCATTATAGGTCTTATCGGTAATGTATTCATAGGTAGCAATAGCCTGATAGGCGCTGAAATTCTGAGAACCGGTATATCCGATAGAAGCACGTATCTTCCAGAAATCGAGCCAATCGACATCTTTCAAGAAGGCCTCTTGATGAAGATTCCAACCAATACCGGCCGACCAGAAGTGTCCCCACCGCTCTTTGGCTCCAAATTGAGATGAACCGTTGAGACGATAAGAAGCGTCGAGCAGATAACGGTTGTCGTAAGAGTAGTTAACCGAGAGCACGACACCCAGACTACGGGTGGTGCTTTCATCTCCACCGGGTTTTCCACCGGTAGGATAGGAATTACCGAAAGAGATGTAATCCATTCTGTCGGAGGGGAAACCCACTGCACTCAATGACACACTTTCGTTGGTACTCTCCTCTATCGTATATGCCAAGTTGGAATATAGCAAGTGCTTGCCACGTTCCAACGCATAAGCGACACTGACATCAGAACTGAGAGATAGACTGTTTCCGCTGGTCTGTGCATATTCTCCTCGTTGCAGATACTCCGACGAACTGGGAGATATGAGCGCATAATCAGTGTGTGATGCAGGCTTGAATACATCGGTACTGTTGTGCTGCTTAGTCAGTCCGAAACGCACCCGGAAACGAAGATTCTTTATTGCCTCCCATTCGGCATAGAAGTTCTCAGTTATGGTTGTATAGCCCGACTCGTCTTTGCTGTTCAGCCCTGCATTATACAACGGGTTATAAGCATCTAGATCGTATTGTTTTATCAACGTGCCATCTTCACGATACATTCTCCAATAAGGATTCATCTTGGAGTAATCGGAAAAATCGCCATAAGGAGAGTTAGCAGCATTGTTGTCGTCAATAGTTAACTGGTTACGGAAACTTAATGTCTTATAACGATAAGAGAGGGTAATGTTTCCCGAAATCGTACGACGATCGGAACCTTTCATTACACCAGCTATATGATTATAACCCAAACTGGCGGCGTAGCGCATGTCTTCGTTACCGCCGTCGAGATAAGCCGTGTGTTTATTGCCGATACCCGTGCGCAGAGGTTGTGACATCCAATAGGTGTTAACGCCACGCTGAACCTCTTGAAAAAGGGCATTGTACTGCTCATTGAGCTCGGCCTGTGTAAAGGCATTGCCGCTGGTGTATTTTCCGGCCAAGACCTCGGCCTGCAACTTTTCGGCCGAATTGGTCAGGTTATAAGAGGTAAGATCGGGTATCGTAACATCGACCGAACCGGTATAGGTAACACGCAAACGTCCGGCCTCGGGCTGAATGGTCTCAATAACCACCACTCCGTTGGCGGCCTTGGAACCATATATGGCTTTGGCGGCAGCATCTTTGAGCAAGGTTACACTCTGCACAAGATTCATATCGAGGTCGTATACCTTCTCTATGGTAGCCTCGAAACCATCAAGAATAAACAATGGCTGATTGGGGGCTGTCTGATATTCTCCTTTGAGGTCGGGAATATTGTTCTGTCCACGCATCTGAATGTCGGGCATACGGTTGGGGTCACTACCGAAATCAACACTTTCGTTGATGACAAACGAAGGGTCTATGTTTTTCAAACTGGCCAGCACATTTTGCGTACCCATACGTTTGAGTTGGTCCTGGTTGAATGTCGACACCGAACCGGTAAAACTCTCGGCTTTACGCACGAACATACCGGTTGCCACCACTTCTGTAGCCTCCAACGTATGAGCCGACGACAACATCTTGACATTGATGCGGGTACTGCCGGTATATTTTTTTTCGACCGGTTCCATACCGATGCAGGTAAAACGCAATGTAATGTCGGATTGACTGGCCGGCACCGAAACGGAATAGTTACCATCGGCCGAGGTCATCACACCTATCTTGGTGTTCATCACCCACACGGCCGCGCCGGCAACCGGCTCCCCCGTCTCATCGGCAACAAAACCCGTAATCACAATCTTTGGCTCGTCACTGACTGATGTGTTCGGAGCCAACTCTTTTACAGTCGTCTGCCGATTACGCAACGTAATGATATTGCCCTCCGTTGTGTATTCGAGATTGGTATCGGCAAGCACACGGCTTAATACCCGACCAAGGGTTTCATTCGTAACATGGATAGTTACCGGTTCTACCTGCCGAGCCTGTTGCGCCGTATAAATGAAATCGACTCCCGTCTGCGAGCGTATTTCATCAAAAAATTGCTTCAACGTAACTCCATCAAGCTGTAAAGTAACCACTTTATCACGGACATCTCGGGAATATCCCGTCAAAGGGATCATCAACAAAACAACCAACCACACCAGTTTTCGGAGGAAGGTTGTCGGGAAGAATGGAAATCTCATAGCACTTTATTTGAATATTTCTATCTTGTTATCTTTTACTTCTACACGCACATTGCGGGTATAGGATATGGCATTCATGATGTGATCGATCGACTGATCACGGCCAACGCTGCCCGTAAAACGCATATCGGCAATCTCCGAATCGAGAATCTCAATCTCCACATCATACCAACGCATGAGGTCGTCAACAATATCGGCCAACCGCTCATTGTCGAACGTAAAACGACCTTTTGTCCACTCGATATAGGGACGGACATCAACATCGCTCACCTCTATTTTTTCGCCGCATACTGCCAATTGCCCAGGAGAAAGAGCTATCTCCTCTCCGCTTTCGGCGGTAACCCCTATGGAGCCAGTTACCAAAACCACCTCGGCAGCATCGTCATAAGCATTGATATTGAAAGTCGTTCCATACTGGCGTACACGCGTAGAACCGACTTCTACCACAAATGGTGCTATTGTATCCTTTGCTACTTCAAAGAAGGCCTCACCCGATAATTGGACCACCCGCTCTGTACCGGCAAAAGCTACCGGGAATCGTAACCGGGAATCGGCATTGACGTGAACCCGAGTACCATCGGATAGGGTAATACGGTACTCACCACCACGTGGCACTACAAGGGTGTGATATTCGGGCGATTTATTTGCATGGGTATGATTATAGGTAATGGCCCCGTCGGCCGTCTGCGCCGATAACGAATCGCCGAAAGCAATGGTTTCATCGCCACGGGTAAGCGAGAACTCAGAACCGTTCTCCAACACCAGTACAGCCTGTGTCGAACCGGGAGCTACCTCGGTAAGGACAAAAGCGGGTGCTTCGGGTTCACTCGTGCGTGAAAACCATACCGACACCACAACCAATGCGGCTACAGCTGCGGCCGAATACCAAGCCCAATGCGTTGTATCGAAAATCTGTCGACGACGAATTCTTCTCAAAAAACGACGTTTGGCACCTTCGGCATCAATCGCCGCATAACGACGATATTTCACCGACAAATCATCTCGCTCGGTCAACGAACGGAGATATTCTTGTCGCTTGGGAGACTCCTCGGACCAACGCCGCAAAAAATCCGACTCTTCTTCGGATAAGGTTTTTGTTAAATATTTCGCAATTAGCTGTTCAATATACTTCATAAGCTCTTTTGCTATCTTCTTTCATAATATAGACAACAAATGAAGCAAATCGGGGTACATAAAATTCAAAAAAAAATAGTTCAAACTATATGTTTAGCAAAATGACAGGAACAAACTCTCTAAACAAGAATTAATAGTGGTTTAATATTTCAAAAAAGAACTCTTTTCCGCTACTTACAGCGAGCGACAACAATAACACTCTATCCATATTGTTCCGTATGTATGACATGGCTCGTTTTTTCTGAGTTTTTACTGTCTCGACCGAAAGTTGCAACATAGCGGCGATCTCTTCGTTTTTCTTTCCTTCCATATGCAAAAGAAATATCTCTCGACAACGAGACGGCAATTCATCAATGAGCTTAAAAAGATGTCGATAAATCTCTTCGTCGTTGACCGCCTCCTCCTCGACAGGCGAATAGGTCTGCGACAGATATTCCATGTACTTCTGGGTAACGCCCTGATGTTTGAGATAATTGAGTGCAGCATTACGCACGGCGTTGTAAAGATAGGTAGTAAAGGCGGCATAAGAAGAGAACGAAAGCCGATGTTCCCAAATATTGATAATAACCTCTTGGACCAAATCCTCGCCGACATCTTCGTCGTCAATAAAATTGGCGGCATACACGACAAGTGTGCGGTAATAACGGTCATAGAGTTCCTTGAAAGCATCTAATTCCCGTACATTGATTCGCTGTATGAAACTTTCGTTGTTCACCCAAATGCCTGTTTCATCTGAAGCGGCAAAGATATAATAAATATTGCATAAATTGATGTTTTCTTCTCAATCAATATTTTCAGCCCTGCATATATTTTCAATTTGTAATCAAAACCATCACCGACTATTTCACAACAACATCACTTTCCAAACTTCTTTGTATGAATAAAAACCTAAAATTATCTCCGAGTAAATCTTATATACTATCAAATATTTTCATATCTTTACACAGATCACACCTTTTTACCCGTCAATATGCCGACAGCCAATCACATTGCCATTCTATGCGCATCATGCATCATATTGTGTTTATGTTGTACCAAACAGAAACAACCGGCAACACCCTCTTTAAAAGTAGACTTAGAAAACATTATAGAGCTACCCGTCGACACGACCCGAATTATTCACATCGAGACAAACGACAGCTCGCTGCTCTATGACGTGTGCCTGGTGGAAAAAACCGACAACAGATATTTTATTAATTCCCGGAGTTTCGTTCGCGCCTTCAACGAAAAGGGACAATACTTGTTTGACCTCTCGGGCAAAGGTCAAGGGCCCACAGAATATCTCAGCGTGAGCAACTTGTGGGTAGAAGACGGAAATCTGTGTCTCTTCGACAAAACAGCTCAAAAGATTATGTACTTCTCCCCCGACGGCAAGTATTTGAGAAGCGACAAATTAGGAAAATTCAAAAGCGAGACAGGGCCTATCAATCTTTTTCCCGCTCCCGACTCCTCATTTTTGAGTGCCAACAGCTATGGCGGAGACAGAAACGTCGCTCTTTTCTCGCGATGGAACAAAAACCTGACCTGGCAAGAAACAGTTACAGGGCGTTATGTGCAAAGCTCTTACGTCTTCCCCGACGTCTGCTTTACCGATTATACACACAGCCGAGTATTATATTGGGAGGCCATGAAAGATACGCTGTTCTGCATTGAAGTCGACAAGATACGGCCACTCTACGCCTTTGATTATGGAGAGAAGGCTATTCCTTCTTCCTTAAAGGAGGAAACGTTCATTGAAAAGTCGCGTTTCATCAACGAGAATAAAGACAAAGAATATGCCTACTGGGCCCGGTATTTCCAATCGGCAGGCGATACCATATTTTTCTCCCTTGGATATGGGCAGGAGATTCTCTTGTGTAAACTCGATGAAAACACCCAAGAAGTGAAAGCCTACACTCTGGTATTTCCCAATAACGAATACCGGATGCTTTTCTTTCTGAAAATTATCGGAGATGAATTACTTATCGAACTTGAAAATCTGGTAAATCCGTTTATGAATCACCCGTTGCTGCTACTGCCGTTGAAAGAACTGAATTAAAATCAGCAAAGATATTTTTGGCAAAGGCCCCCCTATAAACAAAAAAAATTGATTGTCTCACGACAACCAATCTTTGTTAACCTTAAATTTAATACCATGAAAAACACAATGCAAATATAGCGCATATTTTGAATATGCCATCTCTATATAGCAATTTTTAGTCATGGTTTTTACTTAATTAACGTTTAGATAATATATTAGACTATATATAAACATATATTAACTAAAATAGTTTTGATTCCGCCGATTATTGGCTATCGCGCACGACGATACAAGTACTATGACATGCGGCTCTTATAGTCGTCGTAGGTATATTCTCGCCACATAACGAGCCGGTCGTCGGCACTCCACAAAGCCAGCGCAGGGTGAGAAATACCGTTGAACATCGTCGTCTTAACAATGGTGTAGTGTATCATGTCTTCGAAGACAATGCGCTCGCCCACCTTCAATTCGTGGTCGAACGACCAGTCGCCCATATAGTCGCCACTGAGGCAGGAATTTCCACCCAAGCGATAGGTCGGCTTACCGGGGGTCAGTTCAAGAGCCCCGCGTACAACAGGCTTGTAGGGCATTTCAAGACAATCGGGCATGTGGCAGGTAAACGACACATCGAGAATAGCCGTGCGAATGCCGTGGTTCTCGACGATATCGAGAACTGTCGCTACCAGCACACCGGTCTGCCAGGCAAATGCACTGCCGGGTTCGAGTATGACTTCGAGGCCTGGATAACGGCTTTTAAAGTCCTTCAACAAAGAAATCAGATGTTCAACGTCATAGCCCTTGCGGGTCATTAGATGCCCACCGCCCATGTTTATCCACTTCAAACGGGGAAGAAGATGGCCGAACCGCTGCTCGACATGGCTCAACGTCTTTTCCAGGTCGTAGGAAGACGACTCACACAAGGTGTGGAAGTGCAGCCCCTCTACCCCTTCGGGCAAAGTATCGCCGAGAAGGTCGGCCGTAACGCCGAGGCGGCTCCCGGGAGCGCAAGGATTATAGAGCGCCGTCTCTACATCGGAGTACTCGGGATTGATGCGCAAACCGCAGGAGATGTGCCGTCCCGAGGCCTTTACCGTGGGATAGTGGTGATGAAACTGCGAGAGTGAGTTGAAGGTAATGTGGCTGCTGTATGCCATTATCTCGGGAAATTCTCTGTCGCTGTATGCCGGGGCATAGGTGTGTGCCGGCGAGCCCATCTCTTCATAGGCAAGACGGGCCTCGAAAAGCGAACTGGCCGTAGACGAGGGTATATACTCCCGCACGATGGGGAATGCCTTCCACAACGCGAAAGCCTTAAAGGCCAAGATGATGTTTACCCCGGCCCGCTCCTTGACCGAGCGGATAAGCGAGAGATTATCGCGGAAGAGACGTTCGTCCAAGACATAGCAGGGCGACGGTACACGGTTGATGTCCATAAGTATCAGAGTTTATTTGAGTATGGTAAATTTGGCAAATTTCATAAGGAGGTGCTTCTGTCCCACATGGTCGAAAGATACGGCAATCTTGCGGTTATCGCCATCGCCCGAGATGTCGGTAACGGTTCCCTCGCCGAAGCGGTCGTGCCGGATGCGTACCCCCACGGCGAGACCGTCGGGATCGGGCACCGACGAGGCCGACGGCGTCGACGGAGAAGCCGGAGTATCGATGCGCACCCACTTGGGGGTGGCCGTATCATCGACCCTGTCGGCCATACGGCGGGCCGGTGAATGAAACTCTCCGGCCGACGACGCAGCAGCGGTATAGCGCGGCGCCGTGTAGCTCGGCACCCGTTCGACAGAACGGGCTGCCCCGTCGGGCAGAATCAGATAGGCCGGGTCAATGTCTCTGATGAAACGGCTGGGTGGTGATGCCGTAGGCTTGCCGTTGCGATAGCGCGAGGCAGCATAAGAGAGCAGACAGGACTCTTTGGCACGGGTGATGGCCACATAGAGAAGACGCCGCTCCTCTTCCAACTCCCGGGCACTCCCCATGGCCATGGCGGCGGGAAAGAGCTCCTCTTCAAGCCCGACGACAAAGACGTGACGGAACTCCAACCCTTTCGAGGCATGCACCGTCATGAGGGTAACACGGTTGTCGTCGCCATCGTCGTCGCTATCCTGATCGGTAGCCAGCGAAACCTCGGCCAGAAAATCGGAGAGTGCAACAGCATCGCGCCCCTCCTCCCGGCGGAGGTTACAGAAATCCTGTATGCCGTTGAGCAGCTCCTGCACGTTCTCCTGCCGGCTCATGTTCTCGGGCGAGTGGTCGGCGTAAATGTCGGCCATGATACCCGAACGGCGCACCACGGCGTCGGCCAGTTCGTAGGCACTGGCCGTTGTGCTCATCTCCACAAAAGAGCGTATCAGTTCGGCAAAAGCCATCAACTTGTTCTGGGTCGAGGCATTCACGGCAAGACCATACTCCACAGGGCGGCTCACGACATCCCACAGCGAGACCTGCTGCGTCTCGGCACAAGCCATGACTTTGGCCACCGTGGTGTTGCCGATACCGCGCGCCGGGTAGTTGATAACCCGTTTGAGGGCCTCCTCGTCGGCCGGATTTACCGACAGCCGGAAATAGGCCACCACATCTTTTATCTCCTTGCGCTGATAAAACGACTGGCCGCCATAGATGCGGTAGGGAATATTGCGCTTGCGCAGCGCCTCCTCGAAGATACGTGACTGGGAATTGGTGCGATACAATATGGCAAAGTCGGAATAATCCGAGGCTGTGGCCACGCGCATCGTGGCAATGCGGTTGGCAATAAGATAGCCCTCCTCAAAGTCGGAATAGGCACTGACGACGGGAATCTTCGCGCCCACGGCGTTGTGCGAGAATATCTGCTTGGGTATCTGCTCCTTGTTTTTGGCAATAAGGCTGTTGGCCGCAGCCACAATTGTCTGGGTGGAGCGGTAATTCTGTTCGAGTTTGAAAACCTTGAAGTCGGGATACTCCTTTTGGAGGTTAAGTATATTGCTGATATTGGCACCTCGGAATGAATAGATGCTCTGTGCGTCGTCGCCTACGACGCAGAGGTGATGGTGTTTCTTCACCAACTGGTTGACGATAAGGTGCTGGGCAAAGTTGGTATCCTGATACTCATCGACCAGGAGATAGCCAAACTGGTCTTGGTAAAACTCCAACACGTCGGGGTTATCACGGAAGAGGATATTGGTATAGAGCAGCAGGTCGTCGAAGTCCATCGCCCCGGCCCGGGCACAGCGGCCCCAATAGGTCTTGTATATATCGCGGATAAGAGGTCGCTTCGACTTCACGTCGGCCTCGTACAAGGCGGCATTGGCAGCATAGGCCGCTGGGGTGATGAGGGCATTCTTGGCGTTGGAGATAACCGCCTGCACAGTAGCGGGTTTGTAGGTTTTGTCGTCGAGCGACATCTCCTTGATAATCGTCTTTATGAGGCTGCGCGAGTCGGACTGGTCGTAAATCGTAAAGTCGCGCGAGAAGCCTATCCGTTCGGCATGTGTACGCAGGATACGTGAGAATATCGAGTGAAAGGTTCCCATCCACAACCGTGAGGCCGTGGCTCCGCCCACGACTGATGCGATGCGCTCCTTCATCTCACGCGCGGCCTTGTTGGTAAAGGTAAGGGCCAATATCTGATAGGGGGAATAATTGCCCGTATCCAGCAGATAGGCTATCTTGTAAGTGAGTACGCGGGTCTTTCCCGACCCGGCTCCGGCAATGACCAGCGACGGACCATCGTTGTAGAGAACCGCCTCACGCTGCTGCTCGTTCAGTTCTTGCAAAAAATTTTCTTCCACGCCTCAGTGTTTGTTTCCCGGCAAAGGTACGGAGAATGGACGAAATATGCTATTCCCCTGCCCCACATTCTTTCGTTCTGAATTTTATATAATCGTTTTTTAGAAAAAAACACTCACAAACGAACCTTTTTTAAAAAGAGGTGTTTTATAAGTGAAGCAAGACAAACAGAGATTTAACGTATAGTGGCGCGTGAGCGTAGCTTCTCTAGCACTTAATAAGCATAATGTGATGAATTCAGGAGCGGGTGTCTGCGCGAGCAGATTCCCGCTTCGCCTTTTCTTTAATATATTTTAATATATTTAGGATTCTCCTCCCAAAAGATATTTCCTAAACTTGCAAAAGTGAAGAAAAAGCCACCTGATACCATGAAAAAAGTTTTCACCATTATGGCAATGCTTCTCCCTTGCATTGTCTCTTTTGCCGCGGAACAAAATTATCAAACATTCTATTCTCCTTCCAAAAAGATTTCCATACAAATCGGTTTAAAAGAGAATGAACTTCAATATGCCATACAATATAAGAATGGGTATATAATTACTCCGTCCGCCCTATGTTGGACAGCCAATAACGACACTTCGGGAAATCACGTTACCGCACTTTCATTTCTCAACAAAGGCAATACGGTCTCTCGCTATCCTACAAGAGGAGCTCATAAAGAAGCCTACAACAGATACCGTACAATTATTACGAAGGCAACCAGCCAATCGGGCCAAGATTTTCTTGTCGAATTCAGAATTTATGACTCGGGGATAGCTTTCCGATATCTGCTCTCACAAGAAAAGATGACCGACATCAACGACTTGACCACCTTCTGTCTTCCACTAAAATGTCAAACATGGTTGCAAGACAATATTGTCTCTTATGAAGGCCTTTATAAGTCATATTGCACAGGAGAACTACCTCCATCGGTTGTTGCAGGACCACCGGTTACCATAGAATATCCATCGGGTATATATGCCGTAATTACCGAAGGTGGACTGAGCAATTTTGCAGGAATGGAATTATCGGTTGTTTCACCCAAGGGATTTCAAGCTCATCTCGATGGCTGCACACGACTTGCCGGAAGCATTGCCACCCCTTGGCGCATCATTATGGTTGGGTCGCTGAACGAATTGGTTAACAACGATATAATAAGCGATATATCCGATGCGCTCTCGCCTGTTTTCAAAGGAAATACCGATTGGATACAAACGGGTAACTGTCTGTGGAGCTGGCTTACCGGATATGATGTTACACCCGCTGAGATGAAAAAGTTTGTCGATTGGGCAGCAGAACTTCATGCCCCGTATGTACTGGTCGACGAAGGTTGGAGCCATTGGAAAGAAACCGCACGTAATTTAGATGCATGGCAGCTGCTTGCCGAACTCACATCGTACGCCAGCGGGAAAGGTGTAAAGATTGTCGTGTGGAAATCATATCCCAGAAGAAAAGGCATTGAAAGCATCGCATTGCCGGAGAAACGCCGGGAATTTTTCCTTCGCTGTAAAGAAGCCGGTGTGTCGGGAGTAAAACTTGACTTTTTCAACAGTGAAAGTCAAGACATTACCCGATATTATGAAGAAACGCTGAAAGAAGCCGCAGAAATGGGATTAGTAGTCATTTTTCACGGTTCAAACAAACCCACCGGCTTAGAATACACCTACCCCAACGAAATATCCCGCGAAGGTATCCGAGGCATGGAATCGGGTGCCGACGCCGCACAAAATGTTATCACCCCATTTACACGTTTCCTATCGGGGCATGCCGACTATACGCCGCTTTTTCTCGGTAATACGGGCCGAAACGGAAGAAACTGGAAAGGGAATACCACCGAAGCCCATCAGATTGCCACGACAGTCATCTTCTTTTCGCCATTCCGCTGTTACAGCGGACGCCCCGAGGAATATATTCTCCACCCGGCAAAAGACATTTTTCTGGACATTCCAGTTGCATGGGACGAAACAATTGTCCTCCCGCCGAGTGAAATAGGCTCTTGTGTGCTAATGGCTCGCCGGAAAGGTGAAACATGGTATGTGGCAGCACTCTCTTCTCAGGCACAGAGTATAACTGTCGACCTATCTTTTCTGTCTCATAAAAAATACGAAGCTACGCTTATACAAGACGCCGAAGGAACAACGTGTACCATAACTAATGCGGTATTCTCCCGCAGAGACAACGTTGATATAAAGACACACAACGGCGGAGGCGTCCTTATCAAGCTGACACCTATCCGTCGATAGATAGAGAGCCCCCTGTGCCAATGCTTTTATTTCATGCGGGAGAAGTTTCTCCCGCATGAAATAAAAGGCTTTTTGCTGATATTTTGCCGGCACCTGTAACGGTTTTAGAAAGTTTTTAATGAGTGCTGGTATCTACAATAATTCCGACTTTCAACAATCAATCTGACATCTGCAATAAATCGGGATATTTCAGATTCTCTTCAAAATTTATCACTACTTTTGTGTAAATGGGGTATGATGCCTCGCTTAAAAATCTATGCGTTCTATTTCATCATTCCCCGAAGAAATGGAGACCTTTTTTATTTTTTAATATGAAGATACTGATTATTGAAGACGAACCTTCGCTGCGGGAAGTCATGCTGCGGGCTCTAAAAGCGGAAGGCTATGTGGTAGAAAGTGCATCGACCTATTTCGAAGCCGATGCAAAAATTGCCGGATACAGCTACGACTGTATTTTGCTCGACATTATGCTGCCCGACGGCAACGGACTGAAACTGCTCGAACAGCTGAAAGCCTTGCGGAAACGCGATAACGTCATTATCATTTCGGCCCGCGACTCGCTCGACGACAAGATACTGGGGCTCGAACTCGGTGCCGACGATTACCTGCCGAAGCCTTTCCACACGGCCGAACTCAAAGCCCGTATCAAGAGCGTCGTGCGCCGCAGCCGCAACGACGGGAATCTCGACATCACCCTGGGAAACGTCGCTCTCGACCCCGAAAGTTGCCGGGTGAAGGTAGCCGGGAAAGAGGTGGAACTGCTGAAAAAAGAGTTTGACATACTGCGGTTTTTCCTGCAACGTCCCAACCACGTCGTCGACAAGTCGGTACTGGCCGAGGCCATCTGGGGCGACCATGCCGACCAGGCCGACAACTTCCATTTTGTCTACGCACAAATGAAAAACCTGCGCCGCAAACTCTCCGATGCCGGTGCCAACATAGAAATAAAATCGGTATACGGATTCGGCTACAAACTCACACCTCCCGAAACCGAATAACAACTACCCCGCCATGAAACTGACCTATCGCATCGCACTTCGACTCTCGCTCTTCCTACTGCCGCTCATGGCACTGTGGGCCGTACTGTTTTACTTCACGATGGTCGACGAGATAAACGATGAGGCCGACGATGCCCTCGACGACTACTCCGAAATGATTATTGTCCGCATGCTGGCTGGCCGGGAGCTGCCTCCGCTCAACAGCGGGTCAAACAACAGCTACTCGATTGTTCCCGTAGACGAAGCCTACGTCGATACCCACCCTCACATCAACTATTACGATGCCGAGGTGTACATTCCCGAAAAAGAAGAGACCGAGCCGGCCCGCATCCTCACCACCATCTTCCAGGTCGACAACGGGAGCTACTACGAGTTGAAAGTGGCTACACCGACCTTTGAAAAAGAAGACCTGTTGCGTGCCATCCTATATTGGGTCGTACTCCTATATATATTGTTGCTCATTACCACCCTGACTCTTACCATGTGGGTTTTCCACCGCAGCATGCGACCACTGTATGCTTTGCTACAATGGCTCGACCACTACACACCGGGACAAAAAAACGCCCCCGTACCCAACGATACCCGCATCCGGGAATTCAATAAACTCAACGCGGCAGCACAACAAGCGGTAGACCGCGTGGAGAATGTTTTCGAGCAACAAAAACAATTTATAGGCAACGCCTCACACGAACTGCAAACTCCCCTTGCCGTACTCGGCACCCGTATCGAATGGCTGCTCGACCACGCTTCTCTGAATGAAGCAGAAACAGGCGAACTGCTCAAAATGCAACGCTCGCTCGGCCACATCGTGCGTCTGAACAAGACCCTCCTGCTACTTACCAAAATCGAGAACGGACAATTTCCCGAAAGCAGCACCATCGACATGGGACAGATCGTAGAAGAACAGGCCGAACTCTTCAAGGAGATATATGCCGGCCGCTCGCTCTCATGCTCGGTGAACATTCGGGAGGATTTCTCGGTTAAGATGAATGAGTCGCTGGCCTCGACCCTCACCAGCAATCTGCTCAAAAATGCATTTGTCTACACCGAAGCTGGCGGACACATTGCCATCACGGTCGGAACAAAACAACTGAGCATCAGCAACGACGGCCGACAACCCCTCGATGCCGAACACATATTCGACCGCTTCTTCCAGGGTGAAAAGAAAGAGGGCTCAACCGGTCTGGGTCTGGCACTGGTAAAAGCGGTGTGCCGATACTACGGACTTCGACTTGAATACCGATACATCGACGGCCAACACACTTTTACGATAGAGTGGCCCTAAGCCGTAGAAAAATTTTTCGATTTTTTCCCGAAAAAGTCGATTATTTCAAATTCATTTCAAAATCGGGTCGGATATTTGTATCAGAAAACAATACAAAACATGTCTAACCCATAAAAACCAAAAGTTATGAAAAAGTTAATGATTCTCGCAGCCATCTTGTTCTCACTGGGTACCATCACCGCCAAAGCCGACAACGACCGCATGATTACCATCAACCAACTGCCGCAAAAGTCGCAGGCGTTCATCAAGCAGCACTTCCCCAATGAAAAAGTTGCCTATGCCAAATACGAACGGGATTTTCTCGAAAGCACCTACGAAATAGTCTTCACCAGTAGTGCAAAAATAGAATTCTTCAAAAACGGAGACTGGAAAGAGGTCGACTGCAAATACTCTACCGTACCGGCCAACATCGTTCCTGCACAAATATCGGCATATATCCAACAGAACTGGCCCGATGCTTCGATCGTAAAAATTGATCGCGACAAACGTGACTATGAAGTACAGCTGACAAACCGTCTTGAACTGACTTTCGACCTGAACTTCAACCTTATCGAAATCGACGACTAATCCTACAAAAAACATTGCTATGAGAAAATTCCTTTATACTGCCTTGACTCTTTGTGTCCTGACTGTTTTTTACAGTTGCGACAAAGAAGAAAACAAACAACTCACCACCGACGAAGCAAGAAACACGCTCAAAAGCATGTATCCATCGGCCAACGACATCTCGTGGGAGATAAAGAGCGGTTATATCGTAGCCGACTTCAAGGCTCCTGCCTCCTTGAACCCTGATGGAAGAGATGTAGACCATGCTGCCTGGTTCGACCGCAGCGGACGATGGTACATGACCGAGACCGACATTCCCTATTCGCTCCTTCCCAATGCCGTGAAAGCGGCTTTTCAACAAAGCTCTTATTCAGCGTGGGTTGTCGACGACGTGGACATGATTGAACGGGAAAACTTCGAGACCGTATATGTGATAGAAGCCGAAAGTCACACCGGAGGAGGTGACAATGAAGTAGCCCTCAGTTACACAGCCGACGGTATTCTCATCAAAACCTTGACGGGTGCCAATAACGACAACGACTACGGAGACTTTATTACCCCCTCGTTCAACGAAGGAATTGTAGCTTTCATCGAAAACCGCTACCCGGGTGCCCGCATCGTCGAAATGGATAAGGAGATAAACCGCACCGAGGTAGAAATCATCGATGGGAATGTGTGCAGAGACCTGACATTCGATGCCTCCAACAATTGGATACGCACCGAGACAGAAACTATCTACACGGCCCTTCCCGCCACCGTGCAACAGGCTTTCAACAGCTCAATTTACGGCAGCTATCGCATCGACGACATCTACTATGTAGAGACTCCCGAACGTGAATACTACCTCTTCGAACTCGAAAACAACGGTCGCGACATCAATGTATCGATCGACTCACAAGGCAATATTCTCTGAAACTGCCTTACCTTCTACTCACAAAGGCCACACAACCGAGTTGCGTGGCCTTTTTTATACATAAAAATCTGTCCTCCCTCATGCAGGCACAGACCTGTTTCAAAGGTATCGAGTAAATTTTCGGCCCAACGATATTGAAAACAAGAAGATAAAATTATCTTTGCAGATGAGTGGTGGAAGCTATGTAGAGATGGTGAGCGGGAATCGCATTCTCGCTCTTGCCTCAACACTCCTCATAAACTATCAAGAAAAATAAATTTCACAACGTATGAAAAAATGGATTGCAGGCCTCATCGCGGTGGTTGTCATTCTGACTCTGGTCGTATCCTGTCCCTCGGCCGAAGAGCATCGCGACGCCATGAAGAGCATCGTCAAGGAATCGCTCGACAGCAGCGACAATATACTCGTCTCCATGCTGGGGGGATATGTGGTCGACATGGTAGCCAAAGAGATGGTTTCGTGCCGGAACTATGTGCTGTTCTCGACCGGATATATCGAATATGAAGGAGAAAAGCAACTGGCCAGTATCGGGGTTCTGGGCCATGTATTCGTACTCTTCAACCAGGACGATATCAATAAACTTCTCGAAGAGTTATAGCCACCTTGAATAAAGACAAGATTATCGACATATATCGGGGAGATTTGTGGGAATGCCAGTTGCTCGAATCGATACTGCTCGATGCCGGCATCGACTGCTTCCTACGCAACAACGTACGCACCCCTTACGGTCCCATCGCCTCGATGGCCACCGCCGTCATTGTGATGATAAAACAAGAAGACGAAAGCCGTGCCAATGCCTTGTTGCAAGAACATGGGTATGTAAAATAAAGCTGCCGTTCCCCGAATAATAAACCATCAACGCCGTTTTCCCAAAGAGAAACGGCGTTGATGCTATACAGAGGGAGAAGTACGGACAAGCGACTACTCCATGAGTTTGCGATAGCGGGGACGGTGCGGCTCGGTATCGCCGAGACGCTTGCGCTTGTTCTCTTCGTATTCGGTATAGGAACCTTCAAAGAAGAAAACTTCGGAATTGCCCTCAAAGGCCAGAATGTGAGTACAGATACGGTCGAGGAACCAGCGGTCGTGCGATACGACGACGGCACAACCGGCAAAGTTTTCAAGACCCTCTTCCAGGGCACGCAGGGTATTGACGTCGATGTCGTTGGTCGGCTCGTCGAGCAACAGCACATTACCCTCCTCTTTGAGCGCCAAAGCGAGATGCAGGCGGTTGCGCTCTCCTCCCGAGAGTACGCCGCACTTCTTCTCCTGATCGGCTCCGGTAAAGTTGAATCGCGAAAGGTAAGCGCGGGTATTCATCTCACGACCGCCCATGCGGAAAGTCTCCTGTCCGCCCGAAACGACCTGATAAACCGACTTCTCGGGATCAATAGCCTTGTGGGTCTGGTCGACATAGGCAATCTTCACGGTCTCGCCCACTTCAAAAGTTCCCTTGTCGGCCTGTTCCTGCCCCATGATAAGGCGGAAGAGGGTGGTTTTTCCGGCGCCGTTGGGGCCTATTACACCGACGATACCGTTGGGCGGAAGTACGAAATTGAGATTATCAAAGAGAAGTTTGTCGCCATAAGCCTTGGCCACCCCTTTGGCTTCGATGACCTTGTTGCCCAGACGCGGACCGTTGGGGATATAGATTTCGAGTTTCTCCTCGCGGGCCTTCTGGTCTTCGTTCAAGAGCTTGTCGTAGGAGTTGAGACGGGCTTTTCCCTTGGCCTGACGGGCCTTGGGGGCCATACGCACCCATTCGAGCTCGCGTTCGAGGGTCTTGCGGCGCTTGCTGGCCTGCTTCTCTTCCATCTCCATGCGTTTAGTCTTCTGTTCGAGCCACGAGGTGTAGTTGCCCTTCCAGGGAATACCCTCGCCACGGTCGAGTTCGAGAATCCAGCCGGCCACGTGGTCGAGGAAGTAACGGTCGTGGGTGATGGCAATAACCGTCCCGGCATACTGTTGGAGATGCTGTTCGAGCCAGTCGATAGACTCGGCATCGAGGTGGTTGGTAGGCTCGTCGAGCAGCAGAATGTCGGGCTGCTGCAAGAGCAGGCGGCAGAGGGCAACCCGGCGACGTTCACCTCCGGAGAGATATTTGATGAGCTGGTCTTCGGGCGGACAGCGCAGGGCGTCCATGGCGCGTTCGAGCTTGTTGTCGATGTTCCAGGCATCACAGGCGTCGATTCGGTCCTGGAGATCGGCCTGGCGGGCCATAAGGGCGTCCATCTTGTCGGGATCGTCGAGAACCTCGGGATCGCCAAACTTCATGTTCACCTCTTCATACTCGGCCAGCAGGTCGAGCACGGGTTGCACGCCTTCCTGCACGACCTCTTTCACGGTCTTTTCGGGATCGAGTTTCGGGTCCTGTTCGAGATAACCGACCGTATAACCGGGGGAAAAGACCACCTCGCCCTGATAGGAGGTATCGAGGCCGGCAATGATTTTGAGCAACGTCGACTTTCCGGCGCCGTTAAGACCGATAATGCCTATTTTGGCTCCGTAAAAGAATGAGAGGTAGATGTCTTTCAATACCTGTTTCTGGGGAGGATAGGTCTTGCTTACCCCCACCATCGAGAAGATAATTTTTTTGTCGTCTGCCATAGATGTTGTTCTGGTTTGGAATCGGAGTCTCTTTTTAATGTTTGGCGTTTACGGTTTTGACCCGATAATCGCAATGGGCTTTACCCCGAATAATGTTATTGAGTTTTGACTTGATAAGTTGCTTGCGTATGGGCGAGAGGTGGTCGATGAAAAGTTTTCCGTCGAGATGGTCGTACTCGTGCTGGATGACCCGAGCCACATAGCCTTCGAAGACCTCGGTGTGCTCGACAAAGTTTTCATCGCAATAGCGTATCGAGAGTTTCTCCTGACGTACGACCGACTCATGAATGCCGGGCAGGCTGAGACACCCCTCCTCGCGCGAGACAGTATCGCCCTCGGTGGCAATGATGTGGGCATTTATCATGGCTTTGCGATAATTCTTATATTCGGGCCATGTGTCGGAAAGAGGGTCGAGATTGATGACCAGCACCCGTATGTCGAGGCCGATTTGCGGAGCGGCCAACCCTACCCCTTCGGCACTGTCCATCGTTTCAAACATATCATCAACGAGTTTTTTCAGACCGGGATAGTCAGGGGTGATATCCGTGGCGATTTTACGCAGCACAGGCTGACCGTAAAGATAAATAGGTAATATCATAGCTTGTTTTTATAAGATTGGCTTTCGAGGTAATCTTGCAGGATGATGGTAGCACTTATCTCGTCGACCAGAGCCTTGTCGCGGCGGGCCTTCTGTTTCAGGCCGCCGTCGATCATGGCGCGATGAGCCAAAGCCGAGGTGAAACGTTCGTCGAAAAACTCGACAGGCATCTCGGGCAGGGCCTTGCGCAGTTTCGCCACAAAGGGCTTAATGTAACGCATGCTCTCCGAAGGGGTGTTGTCGAGCTGGCGGGGCAAGCCCACGACAATGCGTTCTACCGGTTCACGCTGCACATAGTCGAGCAGAAACGGCAGGAGTTCATGCGTAGCCACCGTACACAATCCGTTGGCGATGAGTTGCAAGGTATCGGTAACGGCTATTCCTGTGCGCTTGCGTCCGAAATCGATAGATAAAATGCGAGCCATATCGAGGACAAAGATACGAATTTTTGCGACATCACCATATCTCACCGATTCCGGAAATACCAATAGCAAAAAATGTCGCGCATAGACAACTGTCTCTTAGGAACAAAAGTCGCAGTAACTGTGCCAAAAATATCAGTCGACAAATTACTCTGTGCATATATCTTTGCGATGATAAAATTATTAACCATGAAAAAGCACTACATCTTCCTGTATCTTTGTGCCTTATCTTTCATGATTCCCTCATGGGGAACAGCCCAGGTAGCACAAACCGAGAAACTCAATCGAGGCGTAGTAGCCGTGAACATGTCGAAGAGCGAAGGTCAGAAAAAGACCGGCATCTTCCTCAGTTGGCGATTCCTCGACAGCGACGACAAAACTACCGCGTTCAATGTTTACCGCGACGGAACGCTCCTTACTCCTACTCCTCTTACCACGGTAACCAACTTCACCGATACCGAAGGTACCACCTCGTCGAAATATGTGGTCGAGACCCTCGTCAACGGCCAGGTTACCGAAAGCACCACGGTCGATGAGATTTGGCCCACCATCTATAAGGAGATTCCTTTGAACCGACCCACGGCATCGGATTGCACCTACTCGCCCAACGATTGCAGCACGGGCGATGTCGATGGCGACGGCGAATATGAAATCATCGTAAAATGGGATCCCTCCAACTCAAAAGACAACTCTCAATCGGGCCACACGGGTAACGTATTTCTCGATTGCTATAAACTCAACGGTACTCACCTGTGGCGCATCGACTTGGGATGCAACATACGTGCAGGGGCCCACTATACCCAATTCATGGTCTACGACCTCGACGGTGACGGAAAGGCCGAAGTGGCCTGCAAAACAGCCCCCGGCACCATCGACGGAGCAGGCAACCATGTACTCATGGGCAGTGACGACCCCAGCAAAGATTATCGCAACTCATCGGGATATATCCTTTCCGGTCCGGAATACCTCACTGTGTTCAATGGTGAAACGGGTGCTGAGATAACCACTGTTGCTTACAACCCACCGCGTGGAAGTGTTAGCTCTTGGGGTGACAGTTACGGTAACCGTGTAGACCGTTTCCTGGCCTGCATCGCTTATCTCGACGGTATTCACCCGAGCCTCGTGATGTGCCGCGGATATTATACCCGCGCCGTGCTCGTAGCTTACGATTTCGACGGCACCAACCTCACCCAACGTTGGATACACGACTCGCCAAGCAACGGTAAAGGAGCATACGGACAGGGTAACCATAACCTCTCGGTAGGCGATGTCGATAGCGACGGCTACGACGAAATCATCTACGGAGCCTGCGCCATCGATCACGACGGTACGTTGATGTACCGCACCGGACTGGGCCACGGCGATGCCATTCACCTCTCCGACCTCGACCCCGATCTCGACGGTCTTGAACTGTTTACTCCCCATGAAGACAAAACAGCCCAATACGGCTTTGACATTCACGAAGCAGGAACGGGTAAAATTATCTACGGCGAATATACCGGCAGCGACGTAGGCCGCGGTATTGCCGCCGACATCGACCCGACCAGCCGAGGCTTTGAATTCTGGTCGACGGCCAACGGCAACATCTACGACTGCCGCGGCAACGTACTCTACACCAAGAACCGTCCATCGGTCAACTTCCGTGTTTACTGGGACGGCGACCTGCAAGACGAGCTTCTCGACGGTGACCGCATCGACAAATGGGACTGGGAAGCCGACAAAGCCAACCGCATCTTCACACTTTATAACTACGCCAGCTCTTCGTCGTGCAACGGCACCAAAAAGACTCCCTGTCTGCAAGCCGATCTCTTCGGCGACTGGCGCGAGGAGATTGTTCTGTGGAATGCCTCGACCAGCTCGTCGCTGGTGGTATTCACCACGACATACGCTTCGGACTATCGCCTCGTAACTCCCATGCACGACCATGTATACCGCATGGGTGTGGCCTGGCAGAACGTGGCCTACAACCAACCTCCCCACCTGGGCTATTACATCGGCGACGGTACCGACCCGACAGCTGCCCGCCTCTCTAAAATCGGAGAAGGAAATCTGGTACAGAATGCCGAAATTAAAGAACCGATTACCGAAATCCAATACATGTGGTTCAATGCCGAGAACGTAACTGTCGAAGGCAACCTGCCCTCGGGCGTTACAGCCAGCATCGACAAAGAGAAATCGATCATAACCATCAGCGGCATACCCGAAGAAATTGGAGAATTCAAGTACACTATCACCACACAAGGCGGTACCACCGACATCTCCCTGCCGGGAACCATCACGGTACGCGCAGCCGAAGTCCTCACCGAAGTAGCCAATTTCCATTTCGACGAGACATCGGGTACAACAGCCAAGAACGAAATCTCGGGCGAAGCTTCGGCCAAAGCACTCAACCCTGCATGGGTAAGCGGCGTATCGGGCAATGCTATCTCGTTCGAAGGCCAAAGCGGTTATATGGTACAGCCTCACTACGATGCTCTTTCGATGAGTAAAGGCTCCTTCTCTATCGCCCTGTGGTTCAAATCGCCGGGTGCCGACGGCATCGACTGGTATCTCTTCCACAAAGGAAGCCACACGGCAGGAGCTGTTGCCACGGCTACCGGCAAATGGATAGGTATCCAATACAAGAACAACAACCTCACCTTCGGTATCGATGACAATCAGACGAAAACCAACCTTGATGTTCCGGCTTCGGACTACTTCGACAACAACTGGCACTTCCTCTCCTGCGTGCGCGACTCGGCCAACAAAGTCATCTCGATGTACATCGACGGTGAATTGGTGGGTACCAAAGACGATGCTACGGGCGATATCTTTGAAACCGAAGATATGGTTATCGGCAACTGCAACGTCAACTTCAACACGCCGTTCCAGGGAGCTATCGACGAGTTGGTCATCTACACCGGAGCCATGAGCGCCGCCAAAGTGAAGAGATACTACGAAGAACAACGGCCTACCGGCGCTATTGAAGAAACAACCGCCATGAGCGTAACCGAACGCGTGAAGGTATTCCCGACAGTATTCAACGATGAAGTAACCATCTCGCTCAACGGCATATCCAATGAGGTTGTAGAGTTTACCATCTTTGCTGTCAACGGTTCGACGGTATACAACCGAAGCCTCCTCATCGACAGCTCAACACCGCTTACCATAAGCGGACTCCAAGAACTGCCGCAAGGATATTACACCTTACAGGTTACAACCTCAGAAGGTGTCTTTACCCGGAAACTTATCAAAGAATAACAACCCCTTGTATGAGAAAACTCTGCCCCGATGATAGGGGCAGAGTTTTTCTGTTCTTATCCCGTTCCTCGTCGCGGGAGAGAAAAAAGGAACAAATCTCACACCATAAACATCACAAACCTCTCATTCATGAAACAGAAACGACTCAACATCTTACTGCTACTTGTCTTTCTGTCGACATTACCGTCGGTCAAAGCGCAGACACCACAGCAAGAAGTTCTTAATCGCGGTGTAGTAGCCGTAAAAACAAGCAACGGGGTCTTCGTCAGCTGGCGCTATCTCGGCACCGACAGCCCCTCGGCCGCTTTCAACCTCTACCGCGATGGCGAAAAGCTCAACAGCGAACCCATCACCTCCTCGACCAATTATGTCGATGCCGGTGGTACACTCGCCTCGACATACATTGTAAAACGGGTCGACTACGGTCGTGAAACCGACGAATCGGATGCAACTGCCGTATGGGACACTTTCTATAAGAAAATAAAACTGCAACGTCCACCCTCGGGCGTCACACCGCCATATACCGTAACCAATGGAGAAAATGAAGAAAAATACCCCAACGGACAGTTTTATTCTTATACCCCCAACGATTGTAGCACAGGCGATGTCGATGGCGACGGCGAATATGAAATCATCGTAAAATGGGATCCCAGCAACTCGCGGGATAATTCATTTTACGGCTACACCGGTGAAGTCTACCTCGACTGCTACAAGATGGACGGCACACTCCTGTGGCGCATCAACCTGGGGCGGAATATCCGTGCCGGTGCCCACTACACCCAATTCATGGTCTATGACCTCGACGGCGACGGCAAGGCCGAGGTAGCCTGCAAGACAGCTCCGGGCACAATCGACGGACAAGGCAATGCCGTACTTATGGGCAACGATACCGAAGACCTCGACTTCCGCAACTCAAAAGGTATGGTCATCACCGGCACCGAATATCTCACGGTATTCAACGGCGAGACCGGAGCTGAAATAACCTCCGTCTCCTATGACCCTCCGCGCGGAAGCGTGAGTTCATGGGGTGGCGACAGCTATGGCAACCGCTCGGAGCGCTACCTAGCCTGCATCGCCTACCTCGACGGCCTGCGCCCCAGTCTTGTGATGTGCCGAGGTTACTACGAACGTACCGCACTGGCTGCCTACAACTTCGACGGGAATGAGCTGACCCAGCTGTGGCTGCACGACTCAAAATCTCCCGGGCAAGGGGCCTATGGACAAGGGAATCATAACCTCTCGGTGGGCGACGTCGACCAAGACGGCTGCGACGAAATCGTCTACGGTTCCTGTGCCATCGACCAGGATGGTACGTTGATGTACCGTACCGGACTGGGACACGGCGACGCCATACACCTCACTGATTTCGACCCCGACCTCGACGGACTCGAATTGTTTACTCCTCATGAAGAATCGACAGCCCAATACGGTATGGACCTCCATCGGGCCGGAACAGGTGAAATCATCTTTGGCCAATATGCCGGTAAAGATGTAGGTCGTGGCGGAGCCGGTGATATTAACCCCAACTACCGAGGTGTCGAGTTTTGGACAAGTGAATGCGGCGTGCGCGACTGCAAAGGCAACTCGATAGGTGGCAGTCGTCCAGCCATGAACTTCCGCGTTTACTGGGACGGAGACCTGCAAGACGAATTATTTGAAAACACGACTATAACGAAATGGAATCCCGATAAGAAGAAAGCTTCGACCTTGCTCGAACTTTCGGGTTATGAATGGACGGCTTCCTGCAATTCGACCAAAGCCACCCCTTGTTTGCAAGCCGACCTTTTTGGAGACTGGCGGGAAGAAATCATTTTGTGGAGCCGAAACGACTCGGCCTCATTGGTTGTATTTACCACCACAACACCCACAGAGTACCGCATACCCACCCTCATGCACGACCATGTGTACCGAATGGGTATCGCCTGGCAGAACGTGGCCTATAACCAACCGCCCCACCTGGGATACTACATCGGCGACGGTGACATCGAATATGCCCGACTCACCAAGATTAGCAGTGGCGACCGCAACCAGACTGTCGGCATCTTCATGCCCATCGACACCATAACCTTCCGTTGGGACCGCTGCGATGGTGTGGAATTGAACCGGGCTCTCCCCGCTGGCATCTCTTCGGCATACGATGAGGCCAGCCGCACCATATCGTTCTTCGGTACTCCTACCACGGCCGGAAACTATTCCATCGAACTGTGTACTTACGGTAACCCCGTAAGCAACCCCGTAGAGGCCATCTCCTTCGACATTATAGGCGAAGACAAGATAACGACCGTCGCTCAGTACCATTTCGACGAGACGTCGGGCTCGTCGGCCGCCAACGCCATATTTGGTCAGGCTGTGGCCGAAGGATTCTCTCCGGAATGGGTAACCGGCCACAGCGGAAATGCACTCTCATTCCCCGTCTCAATAGCCGAGACCGGCTGCCTGAAACAAACGGCATATCCCGAACTGGAAACTTTGGCCGACAATTCTTTCACCATAGCCTTGTGGGTGAAAGGCGAAAAAGCCGATCAATGTATTCTGAACATCGAAGGCGATAATGGCTCCTATATCCGCATCGAGGGCGACAATCTGTTACGGTTCTCCGTATGCGACGGAACAAACGAGACCCAGCTAACCGCTCGCATCATGCCGAGTCTGTTCAACAACGAATGGAACCAACTCCTCTGTATCAGAGACCGCGAAGATGGAAAACTCTATATGTTCCTCAACGGTGAACGGAGAGCTCAAACCGATGACAAATGCGGTAATCTCGAAATTTCGTCTCTCACCATCGGTAACCGGGAAGAAGAGGGCACATACCTGCCCTTCAAGAGCTTGATAGACGAACTGGTTGTCTCTACCGGTGCCATGAACGAGCAACAAGCTGCCGAGTATTACGAGAAAACAAGCGCAGGAATTGTTGAGACCGGTGTGGCTGACGGAAGCCTCTTACAGGTCTTCCCGACATACTTCACCGACCAACTGCAAATACAATTCAACCGTGAGACAAGCGGAACTGCTATTGTATCGCTTCATAACAATGCCGGTGCCGTGGTATTCGAACGGGAATACAATGTCAACAGATTGCCCCGGCTCATTATCGCTGGTTTCGACGGCCTGCCGCAAGGAACCTATATCTTGCACATCACCAATGGTGACTCGGTAGAGAGCCACAAACTTTTCAAGCGATAAGATACTCTATTGCTCCATTACACAGGGTTGCTCCGAGAGATTCGGAGCAACCCTGTGTGCATAATTAAGGTCCAGACTACTGAAACGCTACATGGTAAAGATCTGTAATTTCTTATCGCGACCCACTCTCTTTCCACGCTACCCTGCTACGGCATAAGACCATCACTCATATACCGGCATCTCAACCTCTGCGCACACGGAGTAGCTCCATATTCTCCTAACCATCGCCGAAGAGGCTCCGACGACACTGGGTCGGATTACTCATCAGAAGAGGTTCAACCCGACACGAAGCATTGTTCCACCGCCACTGCATCTTACAGGGAGATACGAAAACACCCGACCATAATGGCCGGGTGTTTTCGTAAAGACAAGGGAAAATATTATTTCAAGGTAAACGGAGCCTGAGTGCGGATATCGGCCGAAGAGGCTCCTATGTATAGGGTAAACTTACCGGGTTCGGCCACCCACTCGTGGCGGGCATCATCGAAATATTTGAGATCATCAGGCGTAATCGTGAACGTAACCGTTTTCTCCTCTCCGGGATTCAAGGCTATTTTGTCGAAGGCTTTCAGCTCTTTTTTCGGACGAGGCAACGACGACTTGTTGTCGCCGATATAGAGTTGCACCACCTCTTTTCCGGGTCGGTCGCCACTGTTTCTCACCGGAACGGTTACCGTTATGGAGCCGTCAGCAGTGAGACTCGACGATGAAAGGGTGGCCTTGCCATAAGAGAAAGTGGTATAGCTCAATCCGTGTCCGAAGGGGAAAAGTGCCGGTATTTTCTTGGTATCATGCCAGCGGTAACCGACGAGAATATCTTCTTTATACTCCACGCGGATGCTATCACCGGGATAACAGAGGGCATCGAAAGCATGGGCGCCGTTGTCGGTAAGTTTCACAGGGAACGACATGGGCAACTTGCCGCTGGGATTGACAGCGCCACCGAGTACATCGGCCAAGGCATGACCGGCCTCGGAACCGAGATACCATGCCTGTACGATGGCAGGTACCTCGTCGACCCACTTCATCTCCACCGCATTGCCGCTGACAAGCACCAATACCAGATTGGGATTAATGGCCGCCAGTTCGGGGATAAGCCGGTCCTGTCCGAAAGGCAGGCTGTACTGCACCCGGTCGCCAGCCTCGCAATCCTGCTCGTGATTTTTATTAAGTCCGCCGACAAAAACCACCAAATCGGCATCGGCGGCCAATTCAAGAGCCTTGCGATAGAGTGAGTCGGTATCGACACGAGGCTGCTCGACTTTGCCATAGCGGGGACGTCCGGCGGCATAACCCTGCGTGTAAGTAATCTTGTCGCCATACAACTCAACAAGCCCCTGCAAGGGAGATATCTCGTGTTTCACTTTCAACTCCGAAGAGCCGCCACCCTCGGTGAGCCGACGGGTAGCGTTGTCGCCCACCACCAGTATCTTTTCATAACGCGAAGGGTCGATGGGCAAAAGGGCCGGCTGCTGCCGCTTTACAGGCTCATTTTTCAAGAGTACGATACCCTCGGTACCGATTTGGCGGGCAGCCTCGTAATGGGCTTCCGAGGTAAAGGAACCCCAGGGACGGTTGCGGTTCATTGCCGTGCGGAATATCAGGCGGAGTACCCGTGCAGCCTTGTCTTCGACCGTAGAAAGGGGATATTCACCCGATTGCAGGCCCTGCAAATAGGGACGGGCCAGGTAATAATCGCTATAAGCAAAGTTGCGACCCGAGGTAAGGCCGTTGGTATAGGAGCCCATCTCTATGTCGAGACCGTTAAAGACCGCCTCACGGGTATCGTGAGCGCCGCCCCAGTCGGTAACGACACAACCGTCAAATCCCCACTCCTCTTTGAGAATACGGTTGAGCAAGAGGTCGTTGTGGCAGGCGTGTTCACCCCGCACCTTATTGTAGGCACCCATGATGCTCCATGCACCCCCCTCCTGCACGGCAGCCTTGAAGGCCGGCAGGTATATCTCGTACAACGCCCGATCGCTCAACTGCACATCGATATGGCCGCGCCACTTCTCCTGATTGTTGAGAGCGTAGTGTTTGACACAGGCTGCCACGCCGTTTTTCTGCAACTCCTGAATGTAGGGAACAACCATGACAGAGGCTAGATAAGGGTCTTCGCCAAGGTATTCGAAATTACGACCGTTGAGCGGCGTGCGGTAGATATTGCAACCGGGGCCCAGCAGTATATCCTTGCGGCGATAGCGTGCCTCCTCTCCGATATTCTTGCCATAAAGGGCCGACATCTCGGGATTCCAGGTAGCAGCCAGGCAGGTGAGTGCAGGGAAAGCGGTGCAGGAGTCATTGGTAAAACCGGCATTGCTCCAACTGTCCCACTGAATCTCTTCGCGCACACCGTGGGGGCCGTCGCTCATCCATATCTCGGGTATGCCGAGACGGGGCACGCCGTGCGAACTGAACTTGCTCTGTGCCGTACACAACTTGACTTTCTCTTCGAGGGTCATGCGCGACAAGGCATCTTGCACGCGTACCTCGATAGGCTGACTCTCGTCGAGATACAACGGCACCGGTGTCTGAGCCACAGCTACCGCAGCAAACAACGAGAAAGAAAGAATGAACAGTTTTTTCATAGGGGTATTCTTTTTTATTTACGTTATCCTTATCTCAGTTTCATCTGTATCTCTTCTCCGGTATAAACAAATATACGGGCCGGCTCTCCCGACAAGGGATAAGCCACGGGAGCATCGGGCGACACGACAACGAGTCGCACCGTGCGGCGGACAGGCATGCCCTCATAGCTACCCTGTTGCTTTCCGATGGTGAAGAGACCCGATGCCTCGTCGTAGCTCATGGGTATTTGCAGACAAGCCCCCTGCTCGTAATTGTAGTTGGTATTTTCGTCTTCATAAAGGGTAAATGCAGCATCGCGTCCGGTGTAGAGATAGAGAGTCAGCGTATCGGCCGGATACTGGTCGCTGTACTGCATCTCACGACCGAAAGGCACAATAGAGCCTTCACGCACATAAAGTGGCATACGGGAGTAAGGGGCCGACACCTCGACCATCTGTCCGCCCATAATATGGGCGCCCGAGTAGAAATCGTACCACCCCGTACCGGCCGGGAAATAGACCGTACGGGAACGCGCTCCATAGGTATATACAGGACAGGCCATGAGAGCCGGTCCGAACATATACTGGTCGCCGATGTTCAGCACTGCCGTATCGGCGGGGAAATCCATCACCAGGGGACGCATGATGGTATAGTCGTTGTGCCAAGTCATGCCGGCCAAGGTGTAGATATAGGGCATGAGCGCATAGCGCAAGCGGGTGTAGTAGGCCATGGAGAGGTAAGCCGGGTGTCCTTCGGGGGCAATGTTGTAAATCTCCCGATAGGGATACTGACCGTGCGAGCGGAAGATGGGTACAAATGCTCCGAACTGGAACCAGCGGGTGTTCAGCTCGCGCCACTCTTTAAGGTCGTCGTTTTCCCGACCGGTCTTGTTGAAGAGTTTGAAGGCCGCTTCGTACCGCTTCTCCACGCAGAAACCTCCGATGTCCATCGACCAGTAGGGAATACCACTGACCGAGAAATTCAGTCCCGCCGAAATCTGGGCCTTCATATCTTCCCAGCGGGTGGCTATATCGCCGCTCCATGTCGCCGTAGAGTAACGTTGCAGGCCGGCAAATCCCGAACGGGTAAGCAGGAAAACCCGCCGGTCGGGGTCGACAGCCCGCTGGCCGTTATAGATGGCTTCGGCGTTCATCAAGGCATAGGCATTGAAATATTGGGTCGAGGGGCCGAGGGCCGTAGGGCCGCAAAGGGCCTTGCGGTAATCCATGTCGGTGCAGTCGCGCACGTTGGGTTCGCTGGCGTCCATCCACCATGCGTCGATGCCCAACGGGTAGAGATGGTCCTGCATCTGCTGCCAAAAGAGTTTGCGGGCCCCGGGCGAATAAGCATCGTAGAAAGAGCCGATGTATCCCGGGCCTATCCAGTCGCGTATACTGTCTTTGATGGCCTGCTGGTACATCCAGCCGTGGCGGTCAAACTCCTTGTAGTGTTCGGTGGTCATATAGAATTTGGGCCATACCGATATCATCATGCGGGCATGCTGTGCATGAATCGAGTCGACCATACCCCGAGGGTCGGGGAAACGGGCGGCATCGAATTCGTGGCTGCCCCAGGCATCTTCGGGCCAGTAGCTCCAATCAAGTACGATGTTGTCGATGGGAATCTGCCGACGGCGTAATTCGGCAAGAGCCTCCAATATCTCATGCTGGGTCTTGTAGCGCTCGCGGCTTTGCCAGAAACCCATAGCCCAGCGCGGCATAATCTGAGACTTTCCGGTAAGACGGCGATAGCCGGCTATCACCTCGTCGAGATTCTCACCAGCAATATAATAATAGTCGAGCGAAGGGCTCATCTCGCTATACCAGCAAAGGCGGTTCTGCTCGGCGGCATCGACCGGGGTGAGCGCACGCAGGCCAAGGTAAGAGACACCACCGTCGGGTTTCCACTCGATGCGCACGGGCACCCGCTCACCGGCCGCGAGGCTGACGGTGAATTTGTAGCTGTTGGGATTCCAGGCCGTGCGCCAACGGTCGGGGACGACCGGCTTGCCGTCGATATATACGGTTACATAACCGGCATAATAGAGCAGGAAATGGTACTCTCCCGTCTCCCGGGCGGCGATTTCGCCCGAGTAGAGTACCGAGGAGCCGTTAAGGTCGAAGCGTTGCGGCAAATCGAGAATGGTCTTCTGATCTTCGTAATAGATGCGGTCTTCACGGCGGACTACCGGCGAGGCTTTCTTGTTCTTGGCTGCCGGTGTGTAGGCCGCCGTCAGTGCGCCGGGCTTGCCTTGTGCGTCATAGAGGTCGAAAATCTCGCCCAGTTGGGCATAGTCGCGGCTGTCGCCCCACTTGCAGAGCGAATAGGTATCGAAGAGCAATCCGTAATTCTTATTGGAAACGATAAAAGGTACCGACACCTTGGTGTTGTACTGGAAAAGCGACTCGTTGCGGCCCTTGTAGTTGAACTCGTCGGCCTGGTGCTGCCCCAGGCCGTAAAAAGCTTCATCGGCCGGCGACTCAAACTGCTGCCAGTAGCTGTAACCCGATACGCCGTCGACCGTTATGGGGCGAAACTTTTTGCCTCCTCCACAACGTTCGCGCAGACGCACCGCACCGTCGGCATCGGCAAAAGCCACCTCACCTGTGGTCATGTCGACCGTAGCCCGTACGGCTGCGGTTGCGAGAGTGAGATGCCCTTCGTCTTCATGCAGCGAAAAAGGTGTCTTGGTAAAGGCTTCTGGCAGAACAACCAGACTTTTTGTGCGGGGAATTTTTCGGCCAGGGTGCGCCGTTACGCGGATAATCCGGTCGTCGACAACCTGCAAGCGCACAACTCGCGCCGTTGTATCGCCCGATGCGGGCAGCGTCAGCACGACGCCGTCGGACATCTTCCGGTACGATGCGGCTTCGGACGAACAGACAAACAGCAACAACAAGGAGAACAACAGGGTGTGTTTCATGGTGTTTATATTAAAGATATTCATAATCAGGTAAGAATAGTAAACGGGGACCTCTCGCCAAACGATTTCTCTGGAACTAATCAGGTACGGCCGATTTCTATTCGCTACAAAAGTAAGAAAAAAACAAGTGCTACAAACAGGTGTTTGCACCTATACTGACAAAGCTTTCTGTTTTTTTCCGTCAGGCTTACGTATCTGTAAATTTATGAAAGAAAAGTATGTATTAGTCAAATATTCTTTTTATTTTTGCTCGATATATCATCGATACAATATTATGAAAAAAACAATCTTCTTAGGATTCATCGCCGTTGCTTTGCTGATAGGGGCAAACTCGTGCAAATCGAAAGAGAGCGCCTATAAAGCCGCTTACATGAAAGCACAAGAAAAAGAAATTGCCGAAGAGGTGCCCGTCGAAAACGAAGTGGTTACCACACAGGCTCCCGTACAGGAGCGCGTCAGCAACGAACGTATCTCCGTCATCGACGACGATGCCAGCAAATTGAAGCTATACAACGTAGTTGTAGGTAGCTTCTCGGTAAAGACCAACGCCTCCTCTTTGAAAGAACGTCTGATAAAAGACGGATACAACACTTTCATTGCCCGCAATAACCAAATGATGTACCGCGTAATTGCCGGTAGTTTCGATACCCGAAAAGAGGCCGAAGAGTTACGCGACGCCATCAAGTTGAAATATTCGCCCGAATTCAGCGATGCATGGTTGCTCATCAACCGCTAAAATTTGACACATAATTCCGACGCATTTCGACCCCATGTGGTCGAGATGCGTTTTTTAAATACATAACGATTATCTTATGTGGAAGAAATGGGTGGGTTTCGACCCGTCAAGAATGAAAATCTCCACCGAAATCATGGCGGGCATAACCTCTTTTCTCGCCATGTCATACATTTTGGCGGTTAATCCCGCCGTACTGTCGGCCACCGGAATGGACAAAGGGGCCGTCTTCACCACAACCGCTTTGGCTGCCATCATCGGTACCATGTGCATGGCCTTGTGGGCCAAAATGCCGTTTGCACTGGCTCCGGGCATGGGACTCAATGCCTTCTTTGCCTATACCGTATGCCTGCAAATGGGTAATTCTTGGCAATTTGCACTGACGGCGGTCTTCCTCGAAGGTATCATCTTCATCATACTCACCCTCACCCATCTACGGCAAGCCATTGTCAATGCCATACCCCCTACCCTGCGTCAAGCCATAGGCGTAGGTATCGGGCTGTTCATTGCCTTTATCGGGCTTATCAACTGCCGCATCGTCGTGCCGCACGAAACCACACTTGTAACCATCGGCAAACTCACCAGCGGCGAAGCGCTTCTGGGCCTTATTGGGCTCGTTCTGACAGCCGTTCTTGTCATTAAAAAAGTGAGAGGAGCACTACTCATCGGCATATTGCTTACCACCCTCATCGGTATCCCGATGGGACTTACCCAATATGCCGGGTTCATGAATATTCCCCCATCGATTGAGCCCATATTCATGAAATTTGAGTTCTCCGAGATATTCTCGCTGAAAATGGTCATCGTCGTCTTTACGTTTCTCTTTATCGATATGTTCGACACCATAGGCACCATCATCGGAGTATTCAACAAGACCGGTATGACTGTCAACGGAAAAATACCCCGGCTGAAAGAGGCCTTCATGGCCGACGCCATAGGCACAACCTGTGGTGCCATGCTGGGTACCAGCACCGTCACCGTGTTTGTCGAGAGCGCCAGTGGCATATCGCAAGGAGGTCGTTCAGGTCTGACCGCCCTTACCACAGCCGTATGTTTTGCTCTGGCCCTACTCTTCTCGCCCTTCTTTCTCTCCATTCCGGCTCCGGCTACCGGAGCCATACTCATTCTGGTAGGTCTGTCGATGGTTGCCACCATTACCAACATCGACTTTTCCGACCTGAGTGAAGCCATTCCCGCTTTCATATGCATTCTCATCATACCGTTTGCATACAGCATTTCCGACGGCATCATCTTAGGAATGATTAGCTACGTTGTCATCAACCTACTATGCGGGAAGCAAAAGAAACTCTCCGTCGCCATGTATATCCTCGCCGTTATACTCACGATGAAATTCATTCTTTAACTTTCATACTCATGGAACCACGCATTACACACCACCCAGAGACCTCGCGATTCGAAACCATTGTCGACGGACATACGGCCTACGTCGAATATCAACTGGAAAACAACGTTCTGGACATACTCCATACCATCGTTCCCCCAGCCATCGAGGGCCGAGGCCTGGCTTCGCGGCTTGTAGGGGCAGCCTACGACTATGCCGAAGCCAACGGGCTCACGTTCAAAGCCACCTGCTCATATGCCGTCGTATGGCTACAACGTAAAAAAAGCCGTGTCTGAGATTATGAAAACAAGCATTCTGTCTTTTATCGCCGTCATCTGCCTATCGACGGCCCTGCATGCCCAGGAGCCCATACGCGTAGCCTGCGTGGGCAACAGCATTACCTACGGTCACAGACTGAAGAACCGCTCCACGGAAAGCTACCCTTCGGTATTGGGCGAAATGCTGGGCGAGAAATATGAGGTGAGAAATTTCGGCATCAGTGCGCGTACCCTGCTCAACAAGGGCGACCACCCCTACATGAAAGAGCAGTTGTTTACCGAGGCCCGCGCGTTCCACCCCGACATTGTTGTCATCAAACTGGGCACGAACGATACCAAGCCTCACAACTGGAAATATGCCCAAGACTTCCGACACGACCTCTCGGCTCTCATCGACTCTTTCCGCTGTGAAGGTTCGCCACGCATCTATCTCTGCTACCCGGCCACCGTCTACGGCCTACGCTGGGGCATTAACGACAGTACGCTGGTGCATGGCGTCATACCCGCCATCAAGAAAACGGCCCGAAAGAAAAAGGTCCGCCTCATCGACCTGCACACTGCCACACAGGAGATGCCCGAGAATTTTCCTGATGGGGTACACCCCAATGCAGCCGGAGCCCGCATTCTGGCCGAGGAGGTTTTCAAAGCCATTACCAACAAACGATAATTTACCGACATATGTCTACAAGAAATTTTATCGCTATCCTGTTGCTGATAGGCGGCATTGTCTTATCGCCCGCCGCATCGGCCCGCAAAAAGGCCAAAGTGCCCGATGAAAAAGAGATGGCCGCATACCTGCTGGTCTATTTCAAAGACGACACCCACAGCCTGCACATGGCCCTGAGTGCCGACGGCTACTCATTTACCGATGTAAACAACGGTAGGCCCGTCGTGTCGGGTGATACCATCGCCCAGCAACGGGGCATACGCGACCCGCACATCATGCGCGGCCCCGACGGTGCCTTCTACCTGGCTATGACCGACCTGCACATCTACGCTCAGGAGGCCGGTTACCGTAACACTCAATGGGAGCGCGACGGCAAAGCCTACGGCTGGGGCAACAACCGCGCAGTGGTACTGATGCGCTCGACCGACCTGATACATTGGACCCACAGCTGCTTCCGTCTCGATGAAGCATTTCCCGGGTATGAGGAGGTGGGTTGCGTATGGGCTCCGCAGACCATCTACGACCCCGAAGCCGGCAAACTCATGATATACTTCACCATGCGCTACGGCAACGAGCGGTGCGAACTCTACTATGCCTATACCGACGATGCCTTCACCCGCATGACGACCGAGCCGAAACGTCTCTTTAACTACCCCAAGAAATTCTCCTACATCGACGGAGACATTACCAAGGTGGGCGACAAGTATCATCTCTACTATGTAGCCCAAGAGGGATGCGCAGGAATACGCCATGCCGTCTCCGACTCTATCCACAGCGGGTATGTCTACGACGACGGCTGGTACGACTCCGAGCCAAGAGGTTGCGAGGCGCCCAACATATGGAAACGCATCGGCGAAGATCGCTGGGTACTCATGTACGACATATACAGTCTGAAACCGCATAACTTCGGATTCAGAGAGACGACCGATTTCAAAACTTTTACCGACCTGGGGCACTTTAACGAAGGGGTGATGAAAGCCACCAACTTCACCATACCCAAACACGGCGCCGTCATTCACCTCACAGCCAAGGAAGCCCGCCGTCTGGCCCGTTATTGGGGGTGCGACATGAAATTCTGACACAACGTCCTAAGGAATACAGCGAGGCGTTCATCGGTTCGATGAGCGCCTCGCTGTATTTACGGTCATGAACAAAATCAATGCTGCTGGCGATATTCATTGGGGGTCTGACCCACAAATTTCTTAAACATACGGCTGAAATGCTGTGGATACTGAAAGCCCATACCATAGGCTATTTCACTTATACTTTTCGACGTGTCGTACAGTCTTTCCTTGGCTATATCTATGATATAATTCTGTATATACTCCTGAGCCGACTTACCGCTCTCTTTTTTAATGAGATCTCCAAAATAATTGGGAGAAAGAGAGAGTTTGTCGGCAAAATATTTAACCGAAGGCAACCCCTGCTCTACCACCTCCTCCGTGCGGAAATAGTCATGGAGCAAGCGCTCAAAGCGCACAATCACATCTTTGTTTACACGGTTACGGGTTATGAATTGCCGGTCATAAAAACGCACACAATAATTGAGCAGCAACTCAATATTGGAAACAATCAACATACGGCTGTGCTTGTCGATTGAATGATGCAACTCTGCAGCAATATTGTGCAGACATTCCATGACAACACTCCGCTCCTGCTCGGAAATGTGCAATGCCTCGTTTACTTCATAAGAAAAGAAGGTATAATCATCGATATGACGTCCTAAAGAGGTTCCTCTGATAAGATCGGGGTGGAAGACAAGCGCCCACCCTTTCGGTTGCACCTTCTCGTTCTTGTTTTCGATACCGTATACCTGGCCGGGCGCAAGAAAGATAAGTGAGCCCTCCTGGTAATCGTAATACTGCCGGCCATATCGCATATCGCCACACTTAACGTCTTTTAGAAATATAGCGTAAAAACCGTAGGAACAACGCCGCGAACACATGGGCTGACACTGCGACCAGTCGACCACACTCACCAAAGGATTTAATGTCTCCACACCCATCATGCGATTGTATTCAAACACATGATCTATCTTTTCGATTTCACTCATAAGCATCTGAACGTTACTTCGACAAATATATGATATTCGTCACAATAAAGAAATACTCTCAGCGACAATACAGTAAATAAGGTATTAAAAACAGTAATCTATTTTATACCTAGCGCCCGACAAAACCTCATGAAGGGTAGCTTTACCCTGTTTCATCGAAAAAAGACACCCAAATTTGGGTATCGGGAAAAAAGATTTCCGTATCTTTGAACAATCATAAGACATATTGACAAATTGGCACATCATTAAATAATGCAAAAAATCTATTCATGCATTAAACTTTATCGGGAAATTCCATCTAATTCATAAAATTTTTTTGATAAAACCATGAACAAAAGAATAAGGACCGGTCTCATTACTCTAGTTATCGCCGCCCTCGCGGGATTTGGAATCCACACATTTTATCCCTTGGGTCAGAAAGAAGACAAAAACGATGTTCCCGTAGTTACTAATGTCCGTAAAAGTCTCCCTGTTACCGCCTACGTGGTAAAACCGGAAACGCTTATTGACGAAATAAACGTCACCGGCGACCTGCTTCCCGACGAAGAGGTAAACCTCTCCTTTGAAACCTCAGGAAAAATCACTGCCATCAATTTTACCGAAGGCACCCATGTCAATAAGGGTGATATTCTTGCCAAAGTGAACGATGCGCCATTGCAAGCCCAATTGCGCATGCTCGAAGTGCAACTGCAACTGGCTGAAGACCGGGTGTACCGGCAGAACGCACTGCTCGAAAGAGAGGCTGTAAGTAAGGAGGCCTACGAGCAGGTACAGACCGACCTTGCCACCTTGCAGGCCGAGATAGACATGGTCAAGGCCAATATCGCCCTGACCGAACTGAAAGCGCCGTTCGACGGTATCATCGGTCTGCGGCAGGTGAGTGAAGGTGCCTATGCCACCCCGTCGACACCCATTGCCACGCTCACCAAAATCACGCCGCTGAAAATAGAATTTTCATTACCCGAAAAATATGCCGGGACCATCAAGAACGGGACCGGACTGGAATTCACTGCCGACGGATTCCTGCACCCGTTCAACGCCAAAGTATATGCTTCCGACTCACGTCTCGACACCGAAACCCATACGTTTACCCTGCGTGCCACCTATCCCAACAGCCAAGGACTGCTCTATCCAGGACGATTTGTCAACATCAGCCTGAAAACACAGGAAATCAAAAACGCCATTGCCATACCATCCGAAGCCATTGTCCCTGAAATGGGTATCGACAAGGTGTTCCTTTACAAATCGGGCAAAGCCCAACCCGTCGAAATTACCAAAGGTTTGCGCACCGAGGCCAAGGTGCAGGTAATCAAAGGACTTCAAGCCGGCGACACCATCATCACATCGGGTACACTGCAACTGCGCACCGGTCTCAACGTAACCTTGCAAAATATCGAATAAGCCCATCTCTCAGCCATGAATATATCGGAACTAAGCATCAAACGGCCCGTACTGGCCACCGTATTGACCTTAATCATCATACTCTTCGGTATCATCGGATACCAAAGCCTCGGCGTGAGAGAGTATCCCTCGGTCGACAACCCCATCATCTCGGTAACCTGCTCTTATTCGGGGGCCAATGCCGACGTTATCGAGAACCAGATTACCGAACCGTTGGAACAAAACATCAACGGTATTCCGGGTATCCGCTCCCTGTCAAGTGTCAGCAAACAGGGACAAAGCCGCATCACCGTAGAATTTGAGCTGTCGGTCGACCTCGAAACTGCCGCCAACGACGTGCGCGACAAAGTGTCGCGCGCCCAACGCTACCTGCCCGACGACTGTGACCCTCCCACCGTATCGAAGGCCGACGCCGATGCCACCCCCATCCTGATGGTGGCTATTCAGAGCGACAAACGCTCACTGCTCGAAATCAGTGAAATTGCCGACCTGACGGTGAAGGAACGTCTGCAAACCATCTCCGACGTGAGCAGCGTATCGATATGGGGCGAAAAACGTTACTCGATGCGTCTGTGGCTCGACCCGGTAAAAATGGCCGGATATGGCGTTACCCCTGTCGACGTAAAAAATGCTATCGACAAGGAGAACATCGAGCTGCCCTCGGGCAGTATCGAGGGTAATACCACCGAGTTGACTATCCGCACACTGGGGCTGATGCACACGGCCGAAGAATTCAACAACCTCATCATCAAGCGGAGTGAGAACCGCATCATCCGTTTTCGCGACATCGGGACGGCCGACATCGAAGCACAAGACCTGAAAAGCTACATGAAGATGAACGGCATACCGATGGTGGGTGTCGTAGTCATTCCCCAGCCCGGTGCTAATCACATAGAGATTGCCGATGCCGTGTATGAACGTATGAAGTCAATGGAAAAAGACTTGCCCGATGACGTAAAATATTCCTACGGATTTGACAACACCAAATTCATACGCGCCTCCATCAACGAAGTGGAAAGCACCGTGTACGAGGCTTTCATCCTGGTTATCATCATTATCTTCCTCTTCCTGCGCGACTGGCGGGTTACTTTGGTACCCTGTGTGGTAATACCCGTTTCACTCATCGGTGCCTTCTTCGTGATGTACCTGGCTGGCTTCTCCATCAACGTACTGTCGATGCTGGCTGTCGTGCTGGCCGTAGGACTTGTGGTCGACGATGCCATCGTAATGACAGAGAACATCTATATTCGCATCGAGAAAGGCATGTCGCCCAAAGAAGCGGGTATTGAAGGGTCGAAAGAGATTTTCTTTGCCGTCATATCGACCACCATCACCCTGGTGGCGGTATTCTTCCCCATCGTATTCATGGAGGGAACCACCGGGCGTCTTTTCCGCGAATTCAGTATCGTTGTGTCGGGTGCCGTCATCATATCAGCCTTTGCGGCACTGACATTCACCCCCATGCTGGCCACCAAATTGCTCAAACGCCGCGAAAAGAAAAACTGGTTCTATCGCAAAACCGAACCTTTCTTTGTGGGTATGAACCGCTACTATTCCAGTTCGCTCGACTTCTTCTTGCGGCATCGTTATCTGGCGCTGCCCATCATCATAGTCATGTTGGGCGTCATCGGCTACCTTTGGATACACATTCCATCGGAGATGGCGCCGCTCGAAGACCGTTCTCGCATCACCATCAACACCCGTGGCCCCGAGGGGGTAACCTATGAGTTTATGCGCGACTATACCGAGGAAATCAACCGGCTGGCCGACTCCATCATGCCCGATGCCACAGCCATCACCGCTCGTGTGTGGAGTGGTTCGGGTAATGTAGAAATCATGCTGAAAGATATCAGAGAAAGAGATTATACCCAAATGGAGGTAGCCGAGAAACTATCCAAGGCGGTACAGACCAAGACAAAAGCCCGTGCCTTCGTACAGCAGCAATCTACCTTTGGCGGACGCCGGGGCAGTATGCCGGTACAGTATGTCATACAGGCCTCCAACCTCGAAAAGCTACAAGAGGTATTGCCGGTATTCATGACAAAGGTCTACGAAAATCCGGTTTTCCAGATGGCTGACGTCGACTTGAAATTCAGCAAGCCTGAGGCTCGTATCGAAATAGACCGGGAAAAAGCCAACGTGCTGGGCGTAACCACCCGCGACATAGCCCAGACCCTCCAATACGGATTGAGCGGCCAACGCATGGGCTACTTCTACATGAACGGAAAACAATACGAGATTCTCGGCGAAATCAACCGGCAGCAACGCAACAAACCCGTCGACCTGAAATCGCTCTACATTCGCAACACCAACGGCGACATGATACAGCTCGACAACCTGATTACCCTCGAAGAGGGAACGGCACCGCCCCAACTCTACCGCTACAACCGTTTTGTATCGGCCACTGTATCGGCCGGTCTGGCCGAGGGGAAAACCATCGGTCAGGGTCTCGACGAGATGGACAAGATTGCCGCCGAGACACTCGACGACTCGTTCCGTACTGCACTGACGGGCGATTCCAAGGAGTATCGCGAGAGTTCATCGAGCCTGATGTTTGCCTTTATCCTTGCACTGGTACTGATATACCTCATACTGGCTGCCCAGTTTGAGAGTTTCAAAGACCCGTTCATCATCATGCTCACCGTGCCGCTGGCTATCTGCGGAGCCCTGGTATTCATGTATTTCAGCGACCAGACGATGAACATATTCAGCCAAATCGGTATTATCATGCTCATCGGTCTCGTGGCCAAGAACGGTATCTTGATTGTAGAGTTTGCCAACCAACGCCAGGAAGCCGGAGCCGACAAGCACGCAGCCATCAGAGAGGCATCGGTACAACGGTTGCGCCCCATTCTCATGACCAGTGCATCGACCATTCTGGGTCTTCTGCCTCTGGCATTTGCCAGCGGTGAAGGAGCCAACGGCCGCGTGGCCATGGGTATCGCCGTCGTGGGAGGTATGCTCATCTCCACCTTTATGACCATGTACATCGTCCCGGCCATCTATACCTACATATCTACTTCGCGTAAACACACCTCGGAATAATGAAAAAAATACCTGTCATAACTGCTTTGCTGCTGAACCTGGCCTTCACAGCCTACGGCCAGGAACCATACTCGCTGAAATCGTGCATTGAGACCGGTCTGGTCCAGAACTACTCGCTGCGCATTGTGCGCAACGAAGAAGAGATGGCCCGTAACAACGCCACCCGTGCCAACGCGGGTATGATGCCGACACTCGACCTGAATGCCGGATACAACGGAAATGTCGACAACACCAAAAGCATAACCCGTGCCGACAAAACGGCCAGCCACCAGAACGGACTCTACGACGGCAACGTCAATGTGGGTATCGACCTGAACTGGACCATCTTCGACGGCTTCTCGCTCATCACCGAATATCATATTCTGAAAGAACTTGAAAAACAAGGCGAGACACTCACCCGCATTGCCATTGAAGACTATATAGCCCAGCTCTCATCGGAATATTACAACTACATACAGCAAGAAATACGACTAAAAAATTTCCTGTATGCCGTGTCGCTGTCAAAAGAGCGGTTACGCATCGTCGAAGAGCGATACCAGATAGGAAACTTTTCCCGTCTTGACCTGTTGCAGGCCCGGGTCGACTTCAACGCCGACAGTGCCCAGTACATGAAACAGCAAGAGACCCTGCACTCCTCTCGCATACGTCTCAACGAACTGATGGCCATTGCCGACATGAACAACCCCATCGCCGTGGTCGACACCGTCATCGATGTCAATACGCTGCTCGTCTTTGAGGAGCTGTGGACCTCGACACTGCAAACCAATGCCTCCCTGCTGAAAGCCGAACAGGACAAAACAATTGCCAACCTCGACCTGAAAAAGGTATTCTCGCGCAACTATCCCTACGTGCGCCTCAACGCCGGATATGGATACACACTCAACACCTACGACCGCACCAACACACAACTGCGGCGTAACAATCTGGGCGCCAGTTTCGGCCTCACCATCGGCTTCAATCTCTACGACGGAAACCGCCGACGGGAAATAAGGAATGCCCGCATCGCCGCCCAAAATGCCGAGCTGCAACAGAAAGACATCGTGCAGTCGCTGCGGGCCGACATCAGCAACCTGTGGCAGGCCTATAAAAACAACATCGAGGTGCTGAATCTTGAACGCGAAAACCTCACGGCCGCCAAAGAGAACTACCTCATTGCCCGCGAACGCTACATATTGGGCAACTTGTCGGGTATTGAACTACGCGAGGCACAAAAAAGTCTGCTCGATGCCGAAGAGCGCATACTCACCGCCGAATACGATACCAAACTGTGCGAAATATCTCTACTCCAAATCAGCGGGAAAATCACCGATTATCTGAGGTAATTTTCTTAGGACAAAGCCCGGAGAACGACAAAGACACCTCTCCGGGCTTGTTTTTTACGGCATAACAAATTATCGAGTTATTTTCGACAATCCATCACATAAAGCAGATGTCTCAAAAAAACAAAAAAAGGTTACATTTTATTCTCAAAACTGCTAGTTTTGTATCAAATACCTGCTGGCAGGTGAATATTCCGTAAAATAGGTAGGAATATCTGTAATTTTAATTATGGAAGATTTTGGACCGTTCTTTACATTTGTTACGTGTATCATTTAATCTGTTCCTCCATGAAAAAGTTACGTTATCTAACCATTTGGGTCATTCTGTTTCACGCACTGCCTATGGCAAACATCAATGCCCAAAACGCCTCCTTGGTCGTCTATTTCTCACACAGCGGCCATACCCGGAGTGTTGCCCAAGAAATAAAAAACAATACGGGTGCGGCTATCTTTGAAATTATCCCGGAGAAAAACTATCCCTCCAACTACCAAACTCTCTTAGACCAAGCCAAAGCCGAAATCAACTCCGGGACACATCCGGCCATCAAACCTCTTGATTCTGGAATCGAATCGTATGACACCATATATGTAGGCTCTCCTTGCTGGTGGGGCACCATAGCTCCCCCCGTAGCAACATTCTTATCGTCTTACGATTTTTCGGGCAAAGTAATTGCACCCTTTATGACACACGAAGGAAGTGGCATGGGACACAGCGAAAAAGACATACGTGCGCTCTGTCCAAAGGCTGTTCTACTCAAAGGCCTTCCCATCAGAGGTAGTCTCTCTGATCAAGCTGCCACTCAAATAAAAGAGTGGTTGCAGGAATCGATATACCGACAAAATTAATTGTACAATTTAAACCTCTCCGTTATATGACATCAAATACTCTTATTGCATTTTTCTCTCGCAAAGGATTCAATTATGTCAACGGCAGTATTATTAACCTACCTGTCGGAAACACTGAGGTAATTGCACGGAAAATACAACTTCTCACGGGAGGTGGCAGCAATTTGTTTCAAATTCTTCCTGAAAACCCATATCCCGAATATTATACCGAGACAACCACCTTGGCTCAAAAAGAATTAAGAGAGAATGCACGCCCCAGACTTTGCCGAAAACTCGACGACATGGCCTCGTACAATACCATATTCCTCGGTTATCCCAACTGGTGGGGAACAATGCCCATGGCTGTGTTCACATTCTTTGAACAGTACAACTTCTCGGGAAAACGCATCGCCCCATTTTGCACACATGAAGGTAGCGGATTGGGAAGCAGCGAACGAGACATCAAAAACTTATGTCCCGGAGCCATAGTCGTACCGGGACTGGCTATACGTGGCGGAGAAGTGGGACAGGCCGACCGTCTCATCAAGGAATGGCTACAAGCAAACGACCTCATACAAAAATAAAATCCTGTTATGCTAAGAAAGATCAGAATCGCAGCAGCACTCATCTGCTTTTTACTCATCACACTTCTGTTTCTCGATTTCACGGGAAGCCTTCACACATGGTTCGGTTGGCTGGCAAAGATACAATTTCTCCCCGCCATACTGGCTTTGAATGTGGCAGTCGTCGCAGCACTCATCGTCTTGACCTTGGTGTGCGGGCGGGTATACTGTTCGGTCATCTGCCCGTTGGGAGTATTCCAAGATATTGTCTCCAAGGTCAGCAGCCTCCGCCGCAGAAAAAAACACCGCTTCTCCTATTCGCCGGCCCTTTCCTGGCTTCGATACGGAGTGCTGGTCATTTTCATCATAGCTCTCGTAGCCGGCATCTCCTCGTTTGTAGTGCTGCTGGCACCGTACAGCTCCTACGGACGCATGGTACAGAATCTTCTCGCCCCTCTTTACGCCTTGGGAAACAATGCACTGGCCTATATGGCCGAACGCGTAGACAGTTATGCCTTCTACTCCACAGAGGTGTGGTTGAAAAGCCTGCCAACATTTTTGGTGGCGCTTCTCTCCTGCATCATTGTCGCCATACTGGCTTGGCGCAACGGACGCACCTATTGCAACACCCTTTGTCCCGTAGGCACAGTACTGGGATTGCTGTCGCGCTACGCTTGGCTGAAACCGCGCATCGACACCTCTAAATGTACCGGATGTGGCTTGTGTGCACGGAGTTGCAAATCGTCGTGCATCAACGCCAAAGAGCACCACATCGATTACAGCCGCTGCGTAACCTGCATGGATTGTGTCGAGGCATGCACCCAAAATGCCATTGTCTACGGTCGACCTCTCAAAACCACATCACACACCGAGAAAGAAAAAGAGCCCACCGCACGCCGGCAATTTCTTGCAACAGCCGGCATACTGATGGCTGGCGCCATCGAAGCCCAGGAGAAGAAAGTCGACGGCGGTCTCGCCCCCATCATCGACAAGAAGATTCCTCATCGGGCCACTCCCCTGGTTCCGCCCGGAGCCGAAAGCCTTCAAAACCTGCGGCAACACTGCACAGCCTGCCAACTCTGCGTGTCGGTATGTCCCAATCAGGTTCTAAGGCCATCGGGCAAACTATCATCCTTTATGCAACCCGAGATGTCGTATGAACGCGGCTATTGCCGGCCCGAATGTACCAAGTGTTCGGAGGTTTGCCCCACCGGCGCCATTCATCTACTGACAAAAGAGGAAAAATCATCTACAAAAGTAGGCTACGCCGTTGTAGTCAGAGAAAACTGCATACCGCTTACCGACGGCGTTTCCTGCGGAAAC
>OBAF01000071.1_pt1 | contig 129189 bp, 95 predicted proteins | sample 1517851 | NCBI WGS metagenome assembly OBAF01 (sample SAMN04571706, study PRJEB22368) | human gut metagenome | biome: human gut; material: stool | host: Homo sapiens | place: Luxembourg | collected 2012-10-19 | reverse complement strand
GAACCGTCGCAGACCTTGAACGTCGACTGGGGTGATGGCGAGTTGAAAGCCTATGAGAATATAGCCTCGGATCCCAACGTCGACTGGCCCACCACCGTATCGGGAACGGTAGCCGGTAATGGCACGGTAACCTTGTATGCAACCCCGAGCCTGCTGACCTCGTTTGAAACGCTGGGCTCTACCGAAGGTTCGAAAATCTCGGCCATTGATTTGTCGAAAGTGACAAACCTGACGAGCCTGACCCTGTCGAGCCACGCACTGACAAGTGTCGACGTGAGCGCCTTGACACAGCTGGAAACCCTGTACCTGAATAACAACCAGTTGACGAGTGTCGATTTGAGCCAGAACACCCAGGTGTCGACCCTTCATCTCGAAGGCAATGAACTGGCAACGGTTGATCTAAGTGCCCAGACTATGGTGAAGACCCTCTATCTGTCGGACAACACGCCTCTGAGCAGCGTAGTATGGCCCGAGAGCTCGACGACGTTTGCCAACCTGTATGCGCTGAACTTGCCGAATCTGACGGGAGCCGTTGATTTGAGCACCTATGAATCCCTGACGTTTGTCAATCTCAATAACGGCGGAATGACATCTATCGACGTGAGCGGCCGCGTCATGACCTCGTTGTTCTTCATGAATGCTCCGGTAACCGAGGTGAAAGTAGACAGTGTGAAGACGACGCTGACCTGCACGGGCACGCGCCTTACCCCGGCCACCCTGCCGCGATTGGCACCGCGCAACTATAACTATGCGCCGCTGGCCGCCTATGAACTGGGAGAAAGCATAGAGGTGGGCGAGGCCCTCGATCTGTCGAGCCTGGTATCGGCCGACGACGTAGCGACCTATACCTGGAAATATGCTTACGGTACACCGGTTCCGACCGAAGCCTATACCGTATCCGATGGAGTAACCACCTTTACATCGGCACTCGACAGCGCGGTGTATTGCGAGATTACCTCGACACTCTTCCCCAAACTCACCGGAGCCAGTGCCTATAAGACGACAATGATAAATGTCGTGGCGAAGGAGGGATCGGCCATAGATGAGGCTGCTGCCGAAGCTCCTGTAAAAGTCTATGCCGCATCGGGACGTATCGTTGTGGAAAACGTAGAACCGTCGGAAACCATAGCCGTGTATGCTCTTTCGGGTGTAAAATGTGCAGAACGGGTTATGGAAGGTTCCCGCATGGAATGGGAGATGCCGCAAGGTATATACATTGTGGTGGCCGGAACCGAAACGGCACGTGTAGTTGTGCGGTAAGCAACTTGTTCTTGCCTGATATAGAAAAAGCCGGGATTTAATTCCGGCTTTTTCTATGTCTATGTGAGGAAGGTGGCTTTGAGGCCACAGTGGCGATGTTGAATTACCCAAGGGAGTAAGCGATGGAATGGTTATAAAAAAAGCCCCGTTTTATCGGGGCTTTTTATTTTTTTCTGCTGCGGATTATTCACCCGGGTGGATAGCACCAGTGGGGCAAGCATCGGCACAAGTACCGCAATCAACGCATTTGTCGGGGTTGATTTTGTAGATATCGCCTTCGGAGATAGCGTCGGAGGGACATTCGCTCATGCAGGTACCGCAAGCAATGCAGTCATCGCTAATAACGTAAGCCATAGTTTTGAATTTAAAATTAGTACTAATTAGTTGTAATGTGTCTGGCAAAAGTACGGTTTTTCTTTTTTCTGACAAATTAAATTGAATCTTTTTTGAACGGAACTGTTTTTGCAGAATCCTCTTTTTCTTTTTCACGCTGGCAATATTCCGCCTAATTTTGCGTTCTATTCATACTTTAAGAAAAAAGGCGTGAAGAAGTTGCTTATGATATTGGTCGGTCTGGTGGCCGTTGTGTCGGTATGGGGGCAGCAGCAGAAGTTGCAGCGGTTGCCGTTTGTCGACCAGCGACGCATACACTTTGGTTTCTCAGTGGGGGCCCATGTGCAGGATTTGGCCATTCGGCACACCGGCGCGGTAACGGCCGATGGGGAGACGTGGTTTGCCGAGGTGCCCTCGTTCTCACCCGGATTCAATGTGGGACTGGTGAGCGACCTCTATCTTTGCCCGTATCTTAATCTGCGTTTTACACCGACGCTCATATTCGGAAACAAGACGGTAGAGTTGAGGGAGGCACAGAGCGATACGCGGCGGACGGTCGATTTGAAATCGACCTATATTTCGATGCCGGTGAGTCTCAAATACAGTGCCAAACGGTTGAATAATTACTGCCCTTATCTTATTGTTGGAGTGGCGCCTACGGTCGATATTTCAAAAAAACGGAACGATTTGCTGCGCCTCAATACCTATGATACCTATCTCGAAGTGGGGGTAGGGTGCGACATTTATCTCTCTTTCTTCAAGTTGATTCCTGAGTTGAAGTTTTGTTTCGGCCTGAGCGATGTGGTACGTCATAAGCGCACCGACCTGGTCGACCCGCTCGACATCAAGTACACGCAGGCGATAAGCAGGGCTTTTTCGCGATTAGTGGTACTCAGCTTTTATTTTGAGTAACAGCTATATCTGTGTAGATTGTCCTGCGGAATAATAGGGTTCTGCATGAAATAGCAATATTTAACAATTGTGGTATTGCAAAACGTATATAGATGTACTATCTTTGCACCACGAAAAACATCGCGGGGTGGAGCAGTTGGTAGCTCGTTGGGCTCATAACCCAAAGGTCGCTGGTTCGAGTCCGGCTCCCGCAACTCCGACAGAAGGCATCGACAAACGGTGCCTTCTTTTTTTTGTCTTTTGTCCTCTCTCCCTTGTGGCACTGCCATATCTCTTTCCCCTCCTTATCCGAGGTCTTTCGGTGTTAAGGGCTGAGGAGTTTTTTCCCTTTTTCTTGTTCCAAAGTTTTATCGTCCGACGATAGCGTGAGGTACGGCGGGCGTTCTGGCCTTGTGCCGTCCTCGGTGTGTGTCGGGCGTATGGCTCGTTTACTTCTCGGTGATGTGTCGTGTGTAGAGAGGGTGTGACGCTATCTATCGACCGAAACGACTTTCCCGGTAGGAACATACCAAATGTATCCCCGGGTTTTGTAGCCCATCTCTTTGAGCAACTGCATATAGCCGGCCACCTGCTTGCGGTAGCCGGGGCGTTCGGCGCCGAATTTGTAGTCGATGACCGTGGTTCCTTCGTCGTCGATGACGATGCGGTCGGGACGGTAGGTGCCTTGCCGCGGGTGCAGAATGTCGCGCTCGTTGAGTACGCGGTTACCGGCCTTGAACCAGCGTAGTTTTTCGGGCTCGGCCAGCTGTTCCCGCAAGGTGGTCTCTATTTCGGCGGCTTCGGCGGCCGAAATTTCGCCTGCCTGCACGTGTTGCTGTATGGCGGCCGTTATGTCGTCGACGGTGGTGATGGTGCTGAGTACGCGGTGGCACACCGTTCCGTGATGACGGCGGTCTTCGGGCCGGAAGAAATCCTGACCCATGAGCCGCAGGTGGAGGCGCCGGCCCGGTGGTGTCGACCGGTAGGGCGTCGTGGCCGGAGCTGGCGGACGGTGGTCGGAGCAACTGTCGTGGCCGGGGGTGCCTTGTGTGTAGCGACCGTTTGCCGCATCGTAACCGGCGGCGAGGTCGGCAAAGGGTTTCCCGTCGACCGTCAGGGCAGGCAGCGGCTCTTCCAGGCATTGTTGCAGCAGGGTGCCGATGTTGAATCCCATGACCTTGGGCACACCGATGTACAACTCTTCGCGGGCGCGCGTAAAGGCGACATAGGCGAGGTTTAGATTGTCGATGTAGGTATGTATCTGTTCGGTAAAGAAGGTGGGGGCATAGCGGGTCGAGGCCAGGTCACTGTGGTAGGCTATCGGCACAATGGGAAGTTCGTCAAAGGGGGCGGCCGTAGGGGCCCACAATATGAGAGCGTGGTTGGGTCGGTGGTCGATGGTCCAGTTGCAGAAAGGTATGATGACGACCTTGAATTCAAGTCCTTTCGACTTGTGTATGGTCATGATGCGTACGGCGTCCTGCTCCTGCGAGGTGGCGAGAGAGCGGGTGGCTCCCTTCTCGTGCCACCAGGCGAGGAAGGAGTTGAGGTCTGTCGACCGCTTGTCGGAATATTGCAGTACGAGGTCGAGGAAAGCCTGAATAAAGACATTCTCTTCGCCGGTCGAGTCGCAGGGGAAGAGGTCTATGATTTTTTCGCAGATTTCATAAAGCGGTTCGCCGTGGAAGGTCTCGACACGCTCCAGCAGGTCGTTTGGCAAGTCGTCGTGCAGTTGTCGGCATATTTCGGGAATGGCTCCGTCGGGATTCTTCTTGAAATAGACGGTCTCCATCAGATAGCGGGCCTTGAAGCAGGTGAGCGGGTCGTGCGGGGTGTTCATGTAGTCGAGCAGGGCGATGACCAGCTGTACGGTGGCCGAGTTACCGATGTAGAGGGCTTCGTCGGAGATGACGTCGTAGCGGTAGCGCGGGTCGGCCGATGCCGACTGTTCGTGCAGCAGGTGCTGTACGATGCGGTTGCCCTCCTCCTTGGTGCGCACCAGTATGGCGATGTCGTGCAGGGCGATGCCCCGGTCTTGCAGGTTGCGCAGTATCTCGGCCGTGTGGCGAAGGGCCTTATCTTTGGCCCGGCTCTCCTCCTGGCCATCCTGGTCGTTTTCCCAGAAGTCGATTTCGACATATCCGCCTTTGGCGGCATCGCCGCGGCCGGTCTTTTGGGCGGCATCGCGGTAGGCCCGTTCGATTTTCCGGCCGAGGCTCTCGTCGTTGCGCAGGGCCTCGGGCAGGCTCTCGTTGAGGCGCTGTTGCAGGCGGGCGGCCGCCCGGTCGAAGAAGGTGTTGTTGAAACGCACCACCTCTTCCTTGCTTCGCCAGTTGGTGTCGAGGGTCTCGTCGTGCAACTCGTCGGCCGGGAAGTAGTCGGGCAGTTTCTCGTTGAGCAGCTCCCAGTCGGAGTTTCTCCACCGGTAGATGCTCTGTTTCACGTCGCCCACCAGCAGGTTGGAGAGGCCCCGGTCGTTGCTCTCTTTGATGAGGGGGTAGAAGTTTTCCCATTGGGTGGCCGAGGTGTCCTGAAACTCATCGATGAAGAAGTGGTCGATGTAGGTGCCTATCTTTTCGTAGACGAAGGGGGTGTCGTCGTGCCGTATGATTTTCCGCAGCAGGTCGTTGGTGTCGGAGAGGAGCAGCGTTCCGTGGTCGTTCTGGTATTCTTGTATGTGGGTGGTGATGTCGTTGATGATACCCAGGGTGTAGAGGTATTTTTGGGTGTGTCGTGCCGAGAGGTACTCTTCGTAGGGCGTTCCGTAGAGAGCGGCTATTTCGCCGCATAGTTGCCGCAGATGGGATTCGACGCGTGTCATGGCATCGATGATGTCGGGAGCCGTTTTCCCCTTGGTGTACCATTTGGCGGCATCGCTGTCGATGATTTGGAGGAACCGCTCGCTGGGCAGCAGGGAGTAGCTGCCTCCCTCCCATTTGCGCAAGAGGGTGGCACCCGAACGGTTGCCGTATTTGAAATCTTCGGGAGAGAGACCGTTTTGCGACAGGAGGGTGAGTGCCTCCTCGGCATGTTGGCGCACCTGCTGTTCGAAAGAGCGTCTCTTCTCGTCGAGCGTGGCGATGAACCGGCCCAGGAACTGCTTGTCTTGCAGACGTTTTTCGAGTATCTCGCTCTGGTTCTTGAACTCCTCCTTGAAGATTTCTCCGGCCAGTTCGTCTATCTTTTTCCGGAAATTTTTATAGGAATCTTCCTCAACCTGCTGACGGGCGTAGTCGACCAGCCATTTCAGCAGTTCGCGGTTCTCTCTCTTTTCGAGGTCGAAGAAGAGGTTGTCGACGGCCTCGGAGAGGACGAGTGAGCTGTCGAGCTCGATGTTGTATCCGCCCGAGTAGCCGATTTCGTGCATGAACGAGCGGGTGATTTGCTGGAAAAAGCGGTCGATGGTGCTGATGTTGAATCCCGAGAAGTCGTGCAGCAGCGTGTAGAGTTGCTCGGCGGCCTGGCGTTTCAGCTCGTCGATATCGGCCGTGATGCCGTTGTGGCCGAGGAGCTTGTCGATGTATTCCGACGATTGGGGGGCGTGGGCCAGAATGTCAAGTTGCTTGACGATGCGCTGCTTCATCTCGTCGGTGGCCTTGTTGGTGAAGGTTACCGCCAGGATACGGCGGAAGAGCCGCTGGCGTTCGCCGGGCAGCAGCCCCTCCTCGCTTTGAGGCGGAGCGAGTAGCAGCTTGATGTATTCGAGGGTGAGCTGGTAGGTCTTGCCCGAGCCGGCAGATGCACGATAGACGTTGAGCATGACGCGTTTAGATGATGCGGGTGCGGGTGTATCCCTCCCCGATGAGAATCTCTTTCACTTTCTGGCGCAGGTCGCCCTGTATCAATATCTCGCCGTCGCGGGCCGAACCGCCTACGCCGCATTTGGTTTTCAACAGTCGGGCCAGCTCTTTGAGGTCGTCGTCGGAGCCGGTAAACCCGGTGATGAGGGTCGCCGTCTTGCCGTTGCGGTGGCGCTTGTCGAGCTCGATGCGCAGCGGTTGTTTTTCGGCGGGGAGAGTTTCGGCGGGAGCCTCCTCCTCGGTCTGGTAGGCGAAGTCGGGATTGGTGGAGTAGACGATGTTGAGACGTTCTTTCCAGTCGTTGTTTTTGCTCATGGTGAGAGAGTTGTTGGCGGCAAACAAGTTGGTTACACAAAGGAATAATCCCCTCAAATTTAGTGTGGAATGTGCAGTTTGCCAAAAAAAACACTAATTTTGTGGCGCGAAAAAACAATAGAAAAGAAATGGCCATCGGAAATTCGAGGACATCCATGAGTCTGCCCGAACCTTCGTTGCGGCGTCTGCCGTGGTATTTGGCCTATGTCAAGCTGCTGCGCGACAAAGGGGTGGAGTATGTTTCGTCGACACAGATTTCGAAAGAGATTAATGTCGATGCCTCCCAAATTGCGAAAGACTTGTCGTTTATCAATATCTCGGGAAAGACCCGCGTGGGCTACGAAGTGGGGCCGCTGGTCGATGCGCTGGAACAGTTCCTGGGTTTCGGCGAGAAGCACAAGGCGGTCATCTTCGGAGTAGGAAGTCTGGGTGCGGCGCTGTTGCAGGATACAGGACTGGCACAATATGGCATGAACGTTGTTGCGGGATTCGATGTCGACCGTTCGATTATCGGTACGAGCATCAACGGCATACCCGTGTACGATGTCGCCGACTTTCCCCGTTTGCAGGGCGAGCTCGATGCCTGCATCGGCATTCTCACCGTGCCGGTCGACCGTGCCCAGGAGGCCTGTAACGACATGATAGCCGGCGGGGTGCGTGCCATCTGGAATTTTACCCCTTATCGCATCAAGACCCCCGACGACATCGTGGTGCAGAATACGTCGATATATGCCCATCTGGCGGTGATGTTCAACCGCCTAAACCATACGCTGGGAAAGTAACCGCCAAGCCGGTGGGCAATATTCCTGCCGTGTCGAATCCTATTTTCAAAAACAGTGATATGAAGATTTTTGCAGTGGGGTGGAACTACCTCAACCACAATAAAGAGATGAATCGTGCGTTATTACCTCAGGAGCCGGTTCTTTTCATGAAACCCGATACGGCCTTGCTCAAAGACGGGAAGCCGTTTTTTCTGCCGCCGTTTTCGGAACGTGTCGAGTATGAGACCGAGCTGGTAGTGCGTATATCGCGCCTGGGAAAAAATATCGCCCCCCGTTTTGCCCATCGGTACTACGACGCGGTAACCGTCGGCATCGATTTTACCGCACGGGACTTGCAGGCCCGTCTGCGGGCCGAAGGCTCTCCGTGGGAGATTTCCAAGGGCTTTGACGGCTCGGCCGTTGTCGGCGATTTTGTCCCGGTCGAGGAGCTTACCCGAGGGGTGCAGGACCAGTACATCTCTTTGCGCATCAACGGGAATGAGGTGCAGCGGGGCCACACCGCCGACATGATATTTCCCATCGATGAGATTATCGCCTACATCAGTCGATTCTATACGTTGCGTATGGGCGATTTGCTCTTTACAGGTACCCCCGAGGGGGTGGGCCCGGTGGCCATAGGCGACCACTTGCAGGGCTTCCTGGGCGACCGTCCGCTGCTCGATTTCCACGTTCGCTGACCAGGCCGCTCCGGTAACGACCGAGAGATGAACGTATGAGAAACTATATTGCTTTTGCCATTCTCCTTATTTGGGCGCAGTTGACCTCCCTGACGGTTACCGCGCAGGGAGCCGAACAATATGCTGCCTCGTCGCGTCTGGCGCAGGGGCAGTGGGTAAAGATACGCGTCGACGAGACGGGCATCTATCAGCTTACCTACGACCAGTTGCGCGAGTATGGCTTCTCCGACCCTTCGCATGTGGCCGTCTTCGGTTATGGCGGAGCCATGCTGTCCGAAGATTTTTCCCAACCCTATGTCGACGACTTGCCTCAGGTACCCGTTTTGCACACCGGCAACAAGCTCCTATTCTACGGCCAGGGCGTACTCTCGTGGGGGGTGAGCAGCAGCCGTTTTGTGCGGACGCGCAATCCCTATTCGATGTATGGGTATTATTTCCTCACGCAACTTGCTGAGGCGCCCGCCTCGCCCGAGGTCGTGGCCTCGGCCGCTGCCTCCGAGGCCCAGCTCACGGTCTCCACGTTCCATGACCGGGTGTTGCACGAACAGGAATTGGCCAGCCCCGGGCGAATGGGTCGGAACTTTTATGGCGAAGATTTCCTCTACCAGTCGTGGCGTGAGTTCTCCTTCGACCTGCCGGGCATCACCTCTACGCCGGTGACGGCCGAAGTCGTCTTTTTGGCGAAATCGACCTCTTCGGCTTCGACGGTTTCGGTGCAAATCAACGGGGGCGAGATAAAAGATGCCTCCATATCGCCGATTCTCGACTCCGACGGACAGAACTACAAATGCGGTGTCGAGGCCAAGATAGAAACCTCTTTTGTGCGGAATGACGCTGACCCCGATGTCGTGCGCATTCTTTTCGACGGTAACGGCGCTTCGGCCGCCTATCTCGATTATATCCTCCTCAATATGGAGCGCGAGTTGCGCCTCTACGACGGATATGTGGCTTTCCGTCACCGTTCGTCGGCGACCTCCCGGTTGCGCTATGAAATTGGCGACGGGGGGGTGTCCTCACCGTGCGTATGGGACGTGACGACCGGTTATGCCCCGCAGGAAATTGCGGCCGAACATGCCGGTGGCGTGATTTCGTTTGTCCCCCGGCAGACGGGCTTGCGCGAATATGTGGCTTTCGACCCTGCCGCGACGTTCCCTTCGCCCTCTTGGGTCGGGACGGTTTCCAATCAGAACCTGCACGCTTTGGCGGCAACCGATTTCGTGATTGTGGCGCCGCCGCTTTTCCGCGACGAGGCCGTTCGCTTGGGCGAGTTCCATCTCGCGCAGGACTCCCTCACCTATCAAGTGGTGCAACCCGCACACATCTATAACGAGTTTTCGTCGGGGACGCCCGATGCCACGGCCATACGCCGCTTCATGAAGATGTTCTATGACCGGGCGGCCGGCGACGAGTCGCAACACCCGCGGTATCTGTTGCTCTTGGGCGACGGCAGCTATGACAATCGCCGGGTGACGCAAGAGTGGGCATCTTATGACCGTTCGGGCTACCTGCTTACCTTCCAGTCCGACGAGAGCATCGATGAGAGAAATAATTATGTCACAGACGATTACTTCGGTTTCCTTCACGACGACGAGGGCGCCGACCTTTCCCGGGCGACGCTCGACCTCGGCATCGGCCGTTTTCCCGTGCGCACCAAGGCCGAAGCCTCGGCCATGGTCGACAAGCTCATCGCCTATGCCACCAACACCGATTACGGATATTGGAAAAACGACATCTGCCTGGTCGCCGATGACGGCAACTCGGGCACGCACATGTCGCAAAGTGAAGATTTGGCCGAAATCCTCGAAACGAAAAATCCCGAACTTTTAGTCCACAAACTTTACATCGATGCCTACAATCGGGTGAGTGCAGCCACGGGAGCCACCTATCCCGATGCCAAGGAACAGATGCTCAATCTCTTGAAGCGCGACGGGTTGCTCGTTATCAATTATGTGGGGCACGGTAGTACCAAGGGGTGGACGGCCGAGAAAATCCTCGAATGGAGCGACATATCGAACATGTATGTTTCGCGCCTGCCCCTGTGGATTACGGCCACCTGCGATTTCAGCCGCTTCGATGACCGGCCCAATTCGGGCGGTGAGGAACTGTTCCTCAACACCCAGGGCGGCGGTATCGCCCTTATCTCGACCACCCGCGTGGTATATATCCATGCCAACGGCTACATCAACAAGGCGATTGTCGAGCACCTTTTCGACCGTGATGACGACGGCCGGATCGTGCGGCTGGGCGATGTCGTGCGTAGGGGCAAGAACAGTGTGGCCAGCAATGCCAACGATGTGCTGATGAACAAACTCAACTACATCTTGCTCGGTGACCCGGCCTTGCGGCTTAACGCCCCCTCTTACAAGATGGAGGTCACGGCCATCAACGACACGCTGCTCTCCGAGGTCGAGGCCGACAGCCTGTTGCTCCGCGCCCGCTCGTGGGTGACGGTCAAGGGCGAAGTGCGGTCGACCGACGACCAGAAGCTCCCCGATTTCGACGGACTGGTTTATCCCCGTCTCTATGACTCCGAGCGGGAGGTGGTCACCGGCGGGAACGGGAACGACAACGGAGAGGTGATACCCTATACCTTCTTTACGCGTGACAACATGCTGTATACGGGACGTGATTCGGTGCGCGACGGTGAATTTGAGTTTACCTTCAAGATGCCGAAAGAGCTGAACTACTCCAACGAGCCGGGCCTGTTCAATCTCTATGCCTGCGATGCCGCCGGACGGGAGGCCCAGGGGGAGAACAGCCACTTTGTCATCGGAGGTATGGACAACGATGTCGACGCCGACTATGACGGCCCGCAGATTCATTACATGTATCTCAATTCCTCGGACTTTGTCGAGGGCGACAAGGTAAACGAGACCCCGCTTTTTGTGGCCCGTGTCGAAGACGCCTCAGGCATCAACATCTCGGGCATCGGGCTCGGCCATGATATGACGCTGTGTGTCGACGACGACCCCGCTCAGGAATATGTCATCAACTCCTATTTTCAACCCGAGGCCGGAGCTTTCGGGCTGGGTGACGTTTACTATGAGTTGCCCATGCTTGCCGATGGGAAACATTCGCTCCGTTTTACCGTGTGGGACACCGAGGGCAACTCTTCGTCGCGGACCCTGCAATTTGCCGTGCAAAAAGGGTTGAAGCCTCAGATTTACAGCCTCTATCCCGAAAAGAGTCCCGTGAGCGATGTGGCCCGTTTCTATTTGCGGCACGACCGACCCGACATGCTGATGACCATAAAACTGTCGATATTCGACTGGTCGGGTCGTGAGGTATGGAGCACCGAGCAGACGGCCATGTCGACGATGTGGGTGTCGTCGCCCATCGAGTGGAACCTGACCGACAAGGCCGGCCGCCGCGTGCGTGACGGCATCTATCTCTACCGGGCCATCATCTCTGTTAACGGAAGTAGCGAAGCCACAAAAACTCAAAAAATCATCGTTACGCCACAATAAACATCGTGAAAGGAAAGTTATTACCATATTGATATATCTCAACGGAATATGAAACATTCGATAAAATATCTCCTTTTCTCGGGTCTGCTGGCCCTCCTTGCTTTCCCTGTCTATGCCGATGGTGACGGGAAAGACATGTTCAACCCCATCACCACGGGCGTGACCACCCTCAATATCGCGCCCGATGCGCGCGGCGGTTCAATGGGTGACCTGGGTGTGGCCACCGACCCCGATGTCAACTCGCAGTATTGGAACCCGTCGAAATATGCTTTCGCGTTCAGCAGCGCCGGCTTTTCGGTTTCATACACGCCGTGGTTGCGTAAGTTGGTAAACGACATCAACTTGGCTTATGCGGCCGGCTACTGGAAATTCGGCGGCAACGATTTGCAGGCGTTGAGCGCCTCGTTGCGCTATTTCTCGCTGGGTTCGGTGCCCACTTATGATGCAAGTGGCGCATTGCAAAACACGGTCAATCCCTATGAAATGGCTCTCGACTTGGGCTATTCCCGTAAGTTGTCGTCGACGTTCTCGATGGGCGTTGTCTTCCGTTTTGTCTATTCCGATATGGGTTTCGGGGGCTTGTCGTCGGCCGAAGACATGTCGGGAGCAGCCGCCTTTGCCGCCGACATTTCGGGTTACCAGACGGTCTATCCCATCATCGGCCGCAGTGAATGCCAGTTCTCGTGGGGATTCAATATCTCCAACATCGGTTCGAAAGTCTCTTACGACGGCGGTACCAACAGTTCGTTCCTGCCCACCAACTTGCGTCTCGGCTTCTCGTTCCTCTTCCCGATTTACGACTACAATACCCTCTCCATCAACTTCGACGCCAACAAGTTGCTCGTGCCGGCAGCTCCCCGCCAAAGCGACTATACTTACATCGATGGTGACGGGTATGAACAATATGACACCGAAGCTTACAACCAGGCCAAGGAAGACTTCAACAACACCGGTTCCATAGCCGGCATCTTCAAGTCGTTTACCGATGCTCCCGGCGGATTCAAGGAGGAGTTGCGTGAAATTTATTTCTCGACGGGTCTCGAATATTCCTACAACCGCCGCTTCTTTGTGCGGGCCGGATATTACTACGAAAACAAGTACAAGGGCAATCGCCAGTATGCCACGTTTGGCGCAGGTTTTTCGCTGAACGTCTTTTCGCTCGATGCGGCTTATGTGCTGGCCACGGCACAGAGCAGCCCGCTCGACCAAACGATGCGTTTTACCCTCTCATTTGACATGGACGGTATCAAAGACCTTATCGGTCGCCGTCGCCGCTAAAAACAAGACCAAGAAATGAAAATACGCGTAGGAATGGGCTTTGACGTGCACCGCCTGGTCGAAGGCCGTGAACTGTGGTTGGGCGGCATACGCATCGACCACACCCTCGGGCTGTTGGGTCACTCCGACGCCGATGTGTTGATACATGCCCTTTGCGATGCCTTGCTCGGGGCCGCGGCGATGCGCGACATCGGTTTCCATTTTCCCGATACGGCGGCGGAGTATAAAAACATCGACAGCAAGATATTGTTGCGCGATACCGTTCGGCTCATCAGGGAGCGCGGTTACGAAATAGGCAACATCGATGTTACCGTGTGTGCCGAACGTCCTAAACTCAATCCGCACATACCCCGCATGCAAGAGACCTTGGCCTGTGTCATGGGCATCGAGCCCGACGACATCTCTATCAAGGCCACGACCACTGAGAAGTTGGGATTCACCGGACGTGAAGAGGGCATATCGGCCTATGCCGTAGCGCTGCTCCAAAAATCGTAATCATCTGTGCCTATGCGACCTGTCGCGATCATCGTTCTGATTTTGTCTCTGCTCTTTGCCGGAGAGGCGACGGCAGCTCGCCGCAACACCAAGGCCAATCGGCCCGTGGAGCCTTGTGTCGAGTATGTGGGGGTGGTCTCGCCCGACTCGTCGAAGATGTTCCTGCTCAAAGATTTTCCTTCGGCTTTGTCCCGCTCGCGTTCGCTCGTCACTTCGTTGCGCCAGAACGTTTTTATCTCGCCCGATTCGCTGGCCTCTTATCCCGCCCGCACACGTTACTTGGCCTATACCCGGGTCAATACCCAGGTGTATGGTTATCCCGATGTTGCCAAGGGTATAAAAGAGAAGCAGGTGGTCTCGATGCTGTTGGTGCCGATGATTCCGCCGCAGGCTTTTCTGAAAGCTTCATACACCACGCCCTCGTTGCGGCTGTCGGTCGATTATACGCTCTGCCTCTACGATACACACACCCACATGACACTGGTGATGCACCCGTTCTTCTTTGAGGTGGAGCAGACCCGGAAAGAGCGCCGGGCGGTGCAACTGATGCAGCCCGAGGGGGTGGAGGTCGACTATCCGCTGGTCGACAAGTTGCACGAGTCAATGCTCGCGGAGTATGAGCGCCTGCTCACGACTCTCGATGTGCGCTGAGTTTTTTCCCTTTTTTATCTTCTTATCTCTTTTCTCTCGATGTGTGTCGGCCGTCGGTTGCGGCCGGCCGTAGGTATGTTGCCCTGTGTCAACGGCAGTACCGTATGCCCTGTATCGGGGCCGGGGCGCGGGTGTCGGGCTGATTAGGTGGAGGTAGCTTTCCCGCCCGGCCTCAGCCGGATAGGTGCCTAAAAGTTGAAGAAATAGTTCATGAAGAAATTCCAGAAGGTAACAATGCCGATGGCCAGCAGTTTAGAGAAGTAGAAATTCAGTTTCAGCTTGTCATTGAAAAGGTAGATGGCGGTGTTGTTGATGAGCAGGCCTATGACCGATATGCCGATGAACCGCGCGTATTGCATGGCGATTTCGGGGTCGTGGCTCTCGAAGGTCCAGATGCGGTTGAGGAGGTAATTGCTCGTGGCAGCACAGACAAAGCCGATGGAGTTGGCCACATATTTGTTGATGCGAGCCACCTCTTTCAGCAGCCAGGTGATGCCGAAGTCGACAATGACGCCGGAGCCGCCGACGAGACAGAATTTGATGAATTGAACAAACATCGCGCTACTTGTCAGAGAGAATTTTTATGCGGTATTTGGGCGAATTGAATCCGAATGTCAGGGGCGCACGCTGTATGGCAAATCCCAAATCGTAGCTCTGTGCCGGCAGGTCGGCCGGTATGGCAACCTTCACTTTTTTCATGACGGTAACTTTCTCTTCTTCGGTTGCCGGCGGAAGTACTACCTGTAAGTCGACGGGTACGGCTCTTCTCAGTTTCTTTTCGGAAAGGAGCAGGAGCAGTTGTGTGTTGTCGCTGCCTACCTTGATGGTGTCGGGGTAGGGGTTGGTCAGTCCCACGATGCAGGAGAGGGTGTCGCCCGCTGCAATCTCTTTGGGCATCATCTCTTCGTTGTAGTAGACGGTGGTGAGGCGTACGGGCTTGAACGAGGGAATGACGTTGTAAACAAATTTCTGCCCGTTGGCGAGTGATATTCCGTTCATGCCCGGCGGGGTGGGGTGGCTGCCGTCGATGAGCATGCCCCAGAGAACTTCCCGACCGGTAGCTTGGGTGTCGTCGTCGCGGAACTGCCACTGGCTGGTGCGGTAGTAGAAGTCGGGCTGGCAATAGGCCGGTTTCCCGGTATAGAAGTTGTATTTCGAGGCGATGGCGTAGCTGCCTCCGAATATTATGGGGCGGTCGCCGGCTTCGTGGGCTATGGCTTCGAAGGAGGGACGGTTGTCGAATATTTCAAAGTGTATGCCCAGCGGATTCCAGATGAGCTCGATGCGCATGAGCAGAGCCAGGACGATGGTTGCCCACCCGACGATGGTGACGTAGCGGCGGAGTCTCGGCCCGGCATATTCGCGGGTATATTGGAAGATGAGGTATATGAATCCGAACGAGGCCACGATGAGCCATTGCGGTTGTATGCGCCCTTTGAGTGTGGAGAAAGCAAAAAACAAGAAGAAGAGTATGGGCATGAAGTAGAGCGCGCGTTCGGTGTCATTATGGGCCTTCACCCGTTTCCAGGCCAGGAAGTAGACCGGGAGGAAGAAGGGGTTGAACACGGCTATGGTGTTGAGCAGATGCTCGGTGAGGTTTGAGAAGGTAAACTCCCCGTTGCGGTCGTGCAGGTGGTATGCAAAGGTGGCCCAGTCGTGGGTGTGCTGCCACCAGAGGTGGGGTGCGATGAGAATGAGGGCGAAAATCCCGCTCAGATAGATGCGCGACCGGGTGAAGATACGTGGGTTGAGGGCCAGTGTGAAGAGTACGACCAGTGCGCCGTGGTATTTGCTGTAAGCCATCAGAGCCATGGTCAATCCCAGGAGGAGCATGTTCAGCACCGACTCGTCTTCGGTAAACCGCTTGTAGCAGAGCAGAAACAGGGCGGCCGTCATCAGGAGCGGCACGTCGGGTACGGCTAGGAAACCGTAGAGTTGGAGTATGGGCAACGCTGCCGAGGCGAGCAGGAATGTCGTGGCGTCGCTGCGGTGAGGGGTGGCGGGGCGCACGATACACCACAGAATCCACAGATAGAGGGGTTGCAACAGGGTGAAGAAGAGCCGCACGCCCAGTTCTCCTCCGACGAAACTGCCCAGCCAGATGAGCAGGGCCGTCATGGGCGGGTGGTCGAAGTATCCCCAGTCGAGATGCTGGGAAAACATGAAGTAGTAGGCTTCGTCGTGGGCCAGCTCGGTGAAGGCGGCTTGCAGTAGATTGAGTATCCACCAGATGAAGAGTCCGAGGGCTACCCGTCTGTCGACCAGCTGCTGTATGTATGAACGGTATTGCATGTCTGTGAATCGTTAGGCTGTGGTGAGAACTTGTTCCAGCTCCTTGGTGGAGAGCCGCAGTTTGAATTTCCCGTTCATTGCCACCGAGATGTTGCCGGTCTCTTCCGACACGACCACGGCTATGGCGTCGGTCTCCTGCGAGATTCCCAGCGCGGCCCGGTGTCTCAGGCCCAATGATTTGGGAATGTCGAGGTTGTGCGATACGGGAAGTATGCAGCCGGCAGCGCGTATGCGGTTGTCGACGATAATCATGGCACCATCGTGCAGCGGGCTGTTCTTGAAGAAGATATTCTCGATGAGTCGCGGGTTGACGTCGGCATTGATGATGTCGCCGGTCTGCTCATAAAAGGTAAGTGGCATATCCCGCTTGATGACGATGAGGGCCCCCACTTTGCCTTTGGAAAGGCTTATGCAGGCATAGACGACAGATGCGATGTAGTCGCGAGTCTCGTTTTTGTTTTTGTTGGGTCTGAAAAAGTGGAAGAGGAACCGCCATCGCTTGTGGGAACCGAGTTCTACGAGAAATTGCCTGATTTCGTCGTGGAAGAGTATCACCAGAATAATGACCCCCACGCTGATGAGCTTGTCCATGATGGCGCCCATGAGCTTCATGTCGAGAATGCGGGTGACGACCACCCATACACCGATGAAGATGAGTACGCCCGTGAAGATGTTTATCGAGCCCGACTCCTTCATGAGGCGATAGAGGCTGTATAGCAGCGTCGCAACAATCAGAATGTCGAGTATGTCTTTGATGCCGAAGTGTGCAAACATAGGCTATACCGATAAGGTTTTTGATACGATTTTAGTGGTTTCGACGGCTTCTCTCACGTCGTGTACTCGCAAGATGCTGGCCCCGTTTATCAAAGCCATGGTGTGGAGTGCGGTCGTGCCCGTGAGGCTTTCGGCCGGAGTGGTACCGAGAAGCCGGTATATCATCGATTTCCGCGACACGCCGACGAGCAGGGGTTTACCCAGAACACGCAGTTCGTCGAGCCGGCGCAGAAGCCGGTAGTTGTCGTCGAGCGTTTTTCCGAATCCGAATCCCGGGTCGACGATGATGTCGCTTACCCCGAGCCGGTGCAGCCGGTCGATGCGGCGGGCGAAGTAATCGGTCACGTCGGCCATGAGGTGGTTGTAGCGGGGAGCTTCCTGCATGGTCTGTGGGGTACCCTTCATGTGCATGAGTATGTAGGCGGTGTGCAGGTCGGCCACGGTGTCGAACATTTCGGGGTCGAGGTCGCCACCGGAGATGTCGTTGATGATTTGTACTCCGTATTGTTCGGCGCAGCGGCGGGCAATGTCGGCCCGGAAGGTGTCGACCGAGAGTATGGCCTCGGGGTAGAGGCTGCGTATGATGTCGAGGGCACGGTCGAGCCGCTGCCACTCCTCTTCGGGCGAAACGTCATCGGCGCCGGGTCGGGAGGAGTAGGCGCCTATGTCGATGATGTCGCCTCCCTCTTCGATGATGGCACGGGCGCGCCGGGCGATGGCTTCGGTGTCGGAGCCGCAGCGGCTGGCGTCGTAAAACGAGTCGGGCGTGGTGTTGAGAATACCCATGACCAGTGGGCGGTCGAGCGGGAGAAGCCGGCCACCGAGGTTCAACGTGTAGGGTGTCGTCGTTGCTGCTATCATCGTGCGGGAGTGTTTATTTCCCGACGAAGATACTTCTTTTTCGTTGAAAATACCTATACCTCGGAAGAGATTTTTTGCATCGTGGTCCTCGGGTTGTCATTCGCCAGGAATTTCCTGTTCGATGGGTTGCAACTTTTGTTGTTTGGGACGATAGGTCTTCTCTTTTTTTGTCGTTTTTTCAGGTCGGACGAGCTGCTTTTCAAAAGCCGGCACCTCTTCTTGCAGCCATGTCGTGTCGCACAGGCCGATGTCGGGACTGCGGTGCAGGTAGCGCCGGGCCAGCAGCGTGGCGGCGATGGCTATCAACAGCACGACGACGGCGATGCGTTCGCCGCGCGAGAAATGCCACAGCCGTTGCGGATCGTCGTTGTACATGGTGTTGTCAGAGCAGATGTATTCCCGACAGGAATATCAGGAAGATTGATATGGGAGCGATGAACCTCAGGCAGAAGAGCAGGGGCTTGTAGTACCATCCGGCCGAGTCGCTGCCGTTGTAGAGCTCGCGGCGCACAAATTTCTGGTCGATTTTCCACCCAACGAATATCGAAATGAAGAGTCCGCCCGCCGGTAGAAGGATATTCGACGAGAGAAAGTCGCAAAAGTCGAAGATGGTGAGACCGAAAATGCGTATGCCGTTCAATGCCCCGAACGAGAGGGAGCAGAGGCTGGCCAGCACGATGTATATGCCGGTCATGATGGCGGTGGCTTTGTGGCGGGAGTAGCCTCGTGCATCTTGTAGGAACGCGATGGAGACCTCGCTCAGCGAGATGGTCGAGGTGAGGGCTGCCAGCGATACCAGGACGAAGAAGAGCGACGACCATAGCCACCCCAGTTGCATTTGGGCAAAGAGGTTGGGTAGGGTGATGAATATGAGCTCAGGCCCTTGTGAAGGGCTTATTCCGAAGGTGAAGACCGTCGGGAAGATGATGATGCCGGCCAGTATGGCGACCAGTGTGTCGAAGGTGGCCACGGTGGCTGCCACGCGGGTGAGGTTGGTCTCCTTGGCGTAGTACGAGGCATAGGTGATGAGGATACCCATGCCTACGCTCATTGAGAAAAAGGTCTGCCCCATGGCTCTCAGTACGACATTGGGTGTGATTTTGGAGAAGTCGGGCATGAAGAGAAATTTCATACCCTCGTCAAATCCCGGCAGGAAGATGGAACGTATGCAGAAGATGAGGAGTATGAGAAACAGCACCGGCATAAGTATGTTTGAGGCTTTTTCGATGCCGCTGTTCACCCCTCGCATGAGTATGATGTGGTTGATGATGATGAAGAGAATGACCCACACCAGCGGTTTGAGCGGCGAGGCGATGAACTGGTTGAACTCGGCAGAGTAGGCTTCGGACGATTGGGCTGTCATGCCCCCCGGTGTGAGTGATTGTACGACATACTCGAGAGTCCACCCCGAGATGACAAAGTAGAAGCCTACGATGATTACCGGCGCCGAGATGCAGATGTAGCCGATGAGTTTCCACCAGGAGCCCGGTGCCAGTTTGTTGAAGGCGTGCGAGGCGTTGGTGCGGGAACCGCGGCCGATGACAAACTCGGCTATCATTACCGGCATGGCCAGTAACAGGACACAGACAATGTAGATGAGTATGAATGCGGCGCCCCCGTTTTGTCCGGTTTCGTAGGGGAAACGCCAGATGTTTCCCAGTCCTATCGAGGAACCGGCGGTGGCGGCGATGACACCCAGTTTGGTGCTGAATGAGGCTCTTTGTCCCATATTTGTTTCAGTTTCTGTAAGACAAGTGTAAAGATGTGTACAAATGTAATAATTTTTTATCAAAATCAAACCATTTGTTATTTATCTTCTCTGCCGTTTTTATTAAAATAAAAAATGATACCTTTGTGTCGCTATCACTAATTCAGGAACAATGAATCTGATTGTTTGGTTGAAGAAATATCTTTTTACGCTGCTTGTCGTGGCGGCCATACTCTATCTCTCGCTGGCCCGCACCTCTGCCCCCGACGATATGCCGCGCATACCCCATGCCGATAAGATAGTTCATTTTATCATGTACCTGGGGGTCATGCTGGCATTCTATCTCGATGTTTACCGGCAGTCTCTGTCGCAAAAACGCTTCCGCAGTCGCCTGGTGTGGGGGCTTTTCTTGTGTGTGGTGTTCGGAGGAGTGGTGGAGTTGCTGCAAATGTACTGCACCACTTACCGCACCGGTGATTGGTGGGATTGGGTGGCCGATGCGCTCGGTGTGCTGGCCGGAGCGTGGTCGGGGCGTTATCTGGTGCCCTTTGTTTCTCGATTTCTGCCGGCATTCCTTTTTGACAAGCCTCAGAAAATATAGCGGCGATTTGTCAGTACTTGTCGGGTCGTTGTGAGTTAAACAGGCCGTTGGGAGCCTCTCCTTCTTCTTTGGAGACGATGTGCGGCTCTGTGTTTTCTTTCCCGTCGTTATCTGTGTTTGGCTCTTTTGCGATGTCGGTCGGGAGCGAGAGGGTATTTAATTCGCGACATACGGCCGAGAGTTCATTCCGAATGGCTTGCAGGCGCGAGACGACGTCGTAAAGATTTCCGGTCTTCTTCGCATTCCTTTTCAGTCGCTCCTTGGCGCCGCTGAGGGTGAGTCCCTGCTCTTTGAGCAGATGGTAGATGAGGCCTATGTTGCGCACGTCCTGCGGAGTGTAGGCCCGTATCTTCCGGCGGTTGTCCGACCGTTTCGGGGCAATGATGTCAAACTCTTTTTCCCAAAATCGCAAGGTCGACTCGTTGATGCCGTAGTGTTGCGCAACCTCGGCAATGGTGTAGAACATTTTTGGGGGGAGTTCTTGCTTTGGCATGGTAGCTTTTCGATGATTAATCCATTACCAGACCGCTGTTTTCGGCTATCTGTATCATGAGGTCGTAGTCTTCGGGCGAGAGGTCGAAGAAGTAGTAATTGATGGGATTCTGGTGTTTCCCCTTGTAGATAACCTCATAGTGCAGGTGCGGGCCGGTCGATTTTCCGGTGCTTCCCACCTTGGCGATGACCTCGCCGCGCACCACCTTTTTCCCTCTCCGAGTGTCGATTTTGCTCAGGTGACCGTAGAGTGTGCGGTAGTTGTATCCGTGGTCGATGATGACGGTGTTTCCGTAGCCCTGTTTCCAGCCGGTGAAGGTTACCGTGCCGTTGGCTGTGGCATATACCGGCGTGCCGGTGTTGGCCGAGAAATCCATGCCCGCATGGAACTTGCGGGTGTGGTATATCGGATCGATGCGCCAGCCGTAGCCCGAAGCGGTGCGTTTCAGGTCTTTGTTGGATATGGGCTGTATGGCGGGCATGCGGCTGATGCGGTCGTCGTTCTGTTTTACCATCTCGGCCACTTCGTTGAAGGAGGTGCTTTGCACATAGAGCTGGCGCCGCAGCAGGTCGAGCTTCTTGGTCGACGAGATAATGAGGTCGGCATTGGGCAGGTTTTGTAGGTCGCGGTAGTGTGAGTCGTTGTCGATGCCTGCATTGCGTGCCTTGCTGTCGATGGGGTTGGCCTGCATGATGACACGGTAGAGGTTGTCGTCGCGTTGCTGCACATCGCCCATGACTTCCAGCGCTTCGTCGAGCCGGTGGGAGAGTATGCGGTACTGGGTAGCCATCTGTTCATTGTCTTCCCGCAGTTTTTTCTCGCGTGGCGATTCGAAGAAATGGTAAAAGATGAGGAAAATGCCGATACCCAGCAACAAGCTTATCAGCAGATATTTGCATATCGACCAGATGCGGGCGCCTGTCGACGGATATATGCGCTCGTATGAAAGGGTGTTGGGGTTATATTTATAGAAAACTTTTCTTGCCATAAACAGGTTGCTGCCAATCTTTGCCGGTTATTGCCTTTTATCGGTGCAAAAACAGACGGACCCGCGATTTTTTACTTGCAATCTCCGCAAAAATAATATTTTTGGGCTATTTTTGCAAACGCAAAAGGTGAAATCCTTTTTTTCTTTTGAATATTTAAAACGTACGATATGCTTACTGCTAAGGAAATTCGTGAGTCTTTCAAAGACTTTTTTGCCTCGAAACACCATCAGATTGTGCCTTCGGCCCCGATGGTCATCAAGGACGACCCCACGTTGATGTTTACCAATGCGGGTATGAACCAGTTCAAAGATATTATTTTGGGAAATGCTCCGGCCAAATATCGCCGTGTCGCCGACTCGCAGAAGTGCCTGCGTGTGAGCGGTAAGCACAACGACCTCGAAGAGGTGGGTCTGGACACCTACCATCACACCATGTTTGAAATGTTGGGAAACTGGTCGTTTGGCGATTATTTCAAGAAAGAGGCTATCGACTGGGCCTGGGAATATCTGGTAGATGTCCTGAAAATCAATCCAGACCGTCTTTATGCGACAGTTTTTGAAGGATATGCTCCCGAAGGGCTTGAACGCGATAACGAGGCGGCTTCCTACTGGGAAAAACACCTGCCCGCTTCGCACATCATCAATGGTAACCGCCACGACAATTTCTGGGAGATGGGCGATACAGGACCCTGCGGCCCCTGCTCCGAAATCCACATCGACCTGCGTAGCGATGCCGAGCGGGCTGCTGTCGACGGTCTTACGCTGGTCAACCAGAGCCACCCGCAGGTTATCGAAATATGGAACCTCGTATTCATGCAGTACAACCGCAAGGCCGACGGTTCGCTCGAACCGCTGCCCGCCAAGGTTATCGATACCGGTATGGGCTTTGAACGCCTCTGTATGGCCTTGCAGGGTAAAACGTCGAACTACGATACCGACGTGTTCCAGCCTTTGATTGGGGCCATCGGCCGCCTGGCAGGGAAGACCTACGGCGACGATGCCCGTTGCGACGTTGCCATGCGGGTGATTGCCGACCACGTGCGCACGATTGCCTTCTCGATTACCGACGGACAGTTGCCTTCCAATGCCAAGGCCGGTTATGTGATACGCCGCATTTTGCGTCGGGCCGTGCGTTACGGCTACACCTTCCTCGGTTTCCAGCAGCCCTTTATATACAAGTTGTTGCCCACGCTTATCGAAACGATGGGTGATGCCTATCCCGAGTTGGCGATGCAAAAAGATCTTATCGAGAAGGTTATCAAGGAGGAAGAAGAGGCTTTCCTGCGTACCCTCTCTACGGGCATACGCCTGCTCGACAAGGTGATGGCCGATACGAGAGCCGCAGGCAAAGACTGTATCAGCGGTGACGATGCCTTTGTCTTGTACGATACCTATGGATTCCCTCTCGACCTGACCGAACTTATTCTGAAAGAAAACGGGCTGAAAGTCGATATTGAGGTTTTCAACCGCCGTATGCAGGAACAGAAAGAACGTGCACGTAATGCGGCTGCCGTGGAGACTGGCGACTGGGTGGTGCTGCGCGAGGGCGAACAACAGTTTGTAGGCTACGACCTCCTTACTTGTGACACCGAAATTTTGCGCTATCGCAAGATTCGTCAGAAAAACAAGGACTATTACCAGCTGGTGCTTTCGGTTACGCCGTTCTATGCCGAGATGGGTGGTCAGGTAGGTGATACCGGTAAACTGACCTCGGAAAACGGAGAAGTTATAAATATTGTCAATACCAAGCGCGAAAACAACCTGGCCGTACACATTGCCGAAGCGTTGCCGACGGACATCTCCGGTACATTCCGTGCCGAAGTCAATGCGGCTGACCGACTGGCTACGGCATGCAACCACACCGCCACTCACCTCCTTCACGAGGCTTTGCGCGAAGTGTTGGGCAAACATGTTGAGCAGAAAGGTTCTTATGTGTCGCCTCACTCGCTGCGCTTTGATTTCTCGCATTTCCAAAAGGTCACCGACGAGGAGTTGCGTAAGGTAGAGCGTCTGGCCAATGAAAAGGTGCGTGCTTGTCTTCCTCTCGACGAACACCGTTCGGTGCCCATTGCCGAGGCTAAGGCCATGGGAGCCATGGCACTCTTCGGTGAGAAATATGGCGAAGAGGTGCGCGTGATACGTTACGGCTCGTCGATAGAGCTGTGTGGTGGTACTCACGTGGCCAATACCGGACAGATAGGTATGATACATATCATTTCCGAAAGTTCGACCGCTGCCGGCATACGTCGTATCGAGGCCATTACAGCCGCTCGTACCGAGATGTATATGGATAGTCTTCTTGACACTCTCTCCATGATACGCACGTCGTTGAACAATGCTCCTGATGTGATGGCTGCCATACGTCGCACGGTCGAGGAGAATGCCGAGTTGAAGAAACAGGCCGAGGCCTTTGCCAAGGCTCAGTTGCAGGAGTTGAAAAAACGTCTGCTCGAAAACGTACAGATGATCAACGGTGTGAGTGTCATGCCGCTTAAAATAACCTTGGCTCCCGATGTGGTGAAAAATCTTGCCTTCCAGTTGCGAGGTGAAAAGACCGACCATTTCCTGTTCGTGGCCGGTACTACCGATGTGTCGGGCAAACCGTTGCTGACCGTTGCGTTGAGCGACGATCTGGTGGCTGCCGGGTTGAGCGCATCAACTTTGGTGCGCAATGCTGCCAAGCACATTCAGGGTGGTGGCGGTGGTCAACCTCATTTTGCCCAGGCCGGAGGTAAAAATCCCGAAGGTCTCTCTGTCGCTGTTGATGAGATTGTTGCAACAGTTACCAAGTAGAGATATACATTTATTTTCATATCGACGCTTCGTATTTCGGTACGGAGCGTCTTTTTTTACCCAAAGTCGGGGGCTCTCTTTGTCGGACGTATCTGGCCGGGCAAAACGAGAAGCGCCGCAAGGAGTCTCCTTGCGGCGCTTCTCGTTCGATTGAGATGAATGTTTATGCTTAGAAGCCGGTGTAGTTGTGCGGCGTGATGGCCCGCAACTCTTCTTTTACGGCATCGCTCACGTTGAGTGTGTCGATAAAGTCGTGAATGGCTTTCTCGTCGACCACGTTGTTGGTGCGGGTGAGAGCTTTCAGCGCTTCGTAGGGTTTGGGGTATCCTTCTCGGCGGAGAATTGTCTGGATACCTTCGGCACAGACGTTCCACATCTTGTCGAGGTCGTTGTAGATAGCTTTTTCGTTAAGCAGAAGTTTGCCGAGCCCATTCATGGTGCTTTGCAGGGCAATGAGTATATGACCCATGGGTACTCCAACGTTACGCAGCACGGTCGAGTCGGTCAAGTCGCGTTGGAGTCGCGAGATGGGAAGCTTTGTCGATAGATGTCCGAGAATGGCGTTGGCCAGACCGAGGTTACCTTCGGAGTTCTCAAAGTCGATGGGGTTTACCTTGTGCGGCATGGCACTCGACCCAACCTCTCCGGCTTTGATTTTTTGTTTGAAATATTCCATCGAGATGTATTGCCAGAAGTCGCGGTCGAGGTCGATGAGTATCGTGTTGATGCGGCGCAGGCCATCGAAGAGGGCCGCCAGATTGTCGTAGTTCGATATCTGTGTAGTCCACATTTCCCGTTCGATGCCCAGTTTCTCGGCGAGGAATTTTTTTGCGAATGCGGGCCAGTCATAGCCGGGGTAAGCAAAGCGGTGGGCATTGAAATTGCCTGTGGCTCCGCCGAATTTCCCGCTGATGGGAGTGGCTTTCAATAAGGTGACCTGCTGTTCGAGGCGGTAGACAAAGACCATCATCTCTTTGCCCAGACGAGTGGGCGAGGCCGGTTGCCCGTGGGTCTTGGCCAGCATGGGTATATCTTTCCAAGCTTCGGCGTATGTACGACATTGCGCGATGAGCTCGTCGAGCATCGGGTAGTAGACCTGGTTGAGAGCCTCTTTGATGGAGAGGGGTACCGATGTGTTGTTGATGTCTTGCGAGGTGAGCCCGAAATGGATAAACTCCTTGTAAGCTTCGAGACCTCCCAGTGCGTCGAATTTTTCCTTGATGAAGTATTCTACGGCTTTGACGTCGTGGTTGGTGACGCTCTCGATTTCTTTTACGCGGGCGGCGTCGGCCGGAGAGAATTCTTTGTATATGGCACGGAGTGCGTCGAACCGGTCGTGGCTCAACGATTGGAGTTGCGGAAGCGGAAGCTCGCACAGGGCGATGAAATATTCAACTTCGACACGTACCCGGTAACGAATAAGTGCGTATTCCGAAAAATATTCCGAGAGTACCGAGGTTTTGTTGTGGTAGCGGCCGTCGATGGGAGAGACGGCAGTAAGCGAAGACAATTCCATGTTCTGTAAGATTTTTGCTTGATTTTGAAAGAAGCAAAGGTACAATATCCGCTCGTTTCTCACAAAGATTTGTAGTTTTTTGAAGAAAAAAAGCGATTTTATTTTGTCGGTAGAAAATTTCTTGTACCTTTGCATCGCTTTAAAAGCAAAGAACTCATCGGGTGCTTAGCTCAGCTGGTTCAGAGCATCTGCCTTACAAGCAGAGGGTCGGGGGTTCGAATCCCTCAGCACCCACACCGACGCTTCAAGTCCGTACCATCGAAGATATGCGTGGCGTGAAGTTGAGAGAGAACGAAAGTTTCGAGAGAGAAACTGGAATTTTTTGAAAGGGTGCTTAGCTCAGCTGGTTCAGAGCATCTGCCTTACAAGCAGAGGGTCGGGGGTTCGAATCCCTCAGCACCCACACCTTTCAAAAAGTACAAGCATTTATCCCTTTATAGGATTCTCGGGTGCTTAGCTCAGCTGGTTCAGAGCATCTGCCTTACAAGCAGAGGGTCGGGGGTTCGAATCCCTCAGCACCCACCGTGGTAATTGAGCGGCTTGCCTTTATGGCAGGCCGCTTTTGTATTTTCCGGATATTCTCTCTTTCGATAAATATCGACCCAATGATACCTGCCATTGGAACGCTCTTTTTTCGTATGTCTGGATATAAAAATTTTTCTGACAGTTGAGATGCGCTTGGGTATGGTCGACATCGAAGACTTTACTTTTTTGTCTCTCTCTCGGAATATGGAATTCGGCTTGGCAAAAATTCAAAGTAGAAACTCTGTATTCTTTTCAACGTTCACCGTCCATAACTTTGGATTTGGATAAGATGGAACACGATTCGGCGTAAAAATCGAGCATGCATGTTTTTTATATACTTGCCTTTCGCTATCTTTGGTTCATGAAGATAGGAGGCGGTTCGGCATAGTCGATTTGAAAACGCTGTTTTCGTTTGTCTCTATTCTCTCCTTTCCCTATCTTTGTAAAGGTGGGAGATGCTCAGAGTGGTGTTTTGTGTTCAGATGCCTGCTGGTGACGTCGGGGCTCTCTGCTTTTTACTATAATAGATGATGCTATGAAGAAAAGTTCGCTTGTGTGGTCGTTTCTCTTGCTGCTGGTGGTGGCGTTGGGATTTTATTTCTGGAAGAGTTCCAGTGTGGCATCTCCGCGAGAGGAGAGTCTGGTTGCGATGGAAACGCCGACGGAGGTCGACGAGCCGGCCGAGGAGAGTTGGTTTCGGTATGCTCCGGCCGATACGCTTTACCGTCGCCACCGGTATGGCTATTTTTGTTTTGTCTCGGTCTATTTCGAGGGGGACATATCGGCCTTTGCAGCCGATAACGATTCAACACTGTTTCTCTCTCCCGAAGTGGCTCTGAGTCGTTTCCCTCTGTTGTCGCATAAAGTCCCGCTCTCGGAGAATACGGTCTCGACGATGTTACCCTCCGGTGCACGCATGGCGGTCTATCGGGTCGACAGTGTGGCTCAGGGAGCCCGTTCGTTGCGCTATAAATTGCATCGTGGTTTCTGATGGTTGACATTCCCGACCGATTTCGGGGAATGAACGCAAGCAGCGTGGCGTTTGTTTCTCATACGGCGTTTGTAGAATCTAAAAAACATTATATGAAGAATCGAGTGTGTGAACTTTTCGGAATCCGTTACCCGATTGTGCAGGGCGGTATGGTGTGGTGTAGTGGCTGGCGCTTGGCCGCTGCGGTGAGTAATGCCGGAGGTTTGGGACTGCTCGGTGCCGGGTCGATGCATCCTGATATGTTGCGTGAGCATATTGTCAAGTGCCGGGCGGCGACCGACCGTCCCTTTGGGGTGAATGTTCCCCTCATGTATCCCGAAATCGACAAATTGATGCAGATTCTGGTGGAGGAGGGGGTGAAGATCGTTTTTACTTCGGCCGGAAATCCTGCGCTTTATACCGACTTCCTCCATAGCCATGGCATTATCGTGGCCCATGTCGTGTCGTCGACCCGTTTTGCTTTGAAGTGTGAGCAGGCCGGTGTCGATGCTGTTGTGGCCGAAGGGTTTGAGGCCGGCGGTCATAACGGTCGCGAGGAGACCTCTACACTATGTCTTATTCCGGCAGTGCGTCGGTCTGTCTCTTTGCCTCTGCTGGCGGCCGGTGGAATTGCTTCGGGAGAGGCCATGGCTGCCGTCATGATGTTGGGAGCCGATGGGGTGCAGGTAGGTACACGCTTTGCTCTTTCGTGTGAGAGCTCGGCTCATGCCGATTTTAAGAAACGTTGCCTGGGACAGCCCGAGGGAGATACTATGTTGACATTAAAAAGTTTATCCCCTACAAGATTGGTTAAAAACGATTTCTTCTTTCAGGTAGATGAGGCTCAAAAGCGTGGGGCTTCCCTCGAAGAGTTGCGCGTTTTATTGGGTAAAGGCCGGGCCAAGAAAGGAATCTTCGAAGGTGATTTACAAGAAGGTGAACTGGAAATCGGACAGATTGCCTCGACGCTCACACGCGAACAGCCGGCAGCAGAGATCGTGACCGAAATGGTTGCTACCTGTCGCATACTTTTACAAAGTGGGGGAGAGAAGGCCTTTTTTTAAAATTTTAATCAGTCGTTTCTTTTGAGTATCAGAGTCTTGTCGATGCAGCGCGGGAGCTCTTCGGGGTAGTGCGTGACATAGATGATGGTTTTGCCGGGACGTGTTGCAAAGGCTTCGATGATGGCACGGGCCCGCTCCTTGTTGAGAATATCGAGCCCGTGTAATGGCTCGTCGAGAATGAGCAGGTCGGGGTCTTTCACCAGCGCACGGGCCAGGAGCAGCATACGCTGTTCGCCCGACGAAAGTTTCACAAACGACCGATCGCGCAGTGCCGACACACCAAAAGTGTCGAGCCAGCCGCTGCACGCCTCCATCTGATCCTCCGTGAGGCGGCGGAAGAGTCCTATCGTGTCGTAGTAACCCGAGGCCACAATACCCGCCGCCGGAATATCTTTGAGGTAGGAGCGATGCATCTCGGGCGAGACATAACCGATGTGGCGCTTGATGTCCCAGATGCTTTCCCCGCTGCCCCGTTTGTGATCAAAAAGGGTGATGTTTTGCGAATAGGACTGGGGGTTATCGGCGCAAATAATACTTAAAAGTGTAGATTTTCCAGCTCCGTTAGGTCCTGACAATGACCATTTTTCTCCATTTTTTATGGTCCAGTTCAGCCGGTCGATGATGGTGCGCCGGCCGTAGCGTATCGACACCTCTTCGAGCCGGACAATGTCGGTAGCCGTGAAGGGCGACGATTTCTCGGGCGGAAGCAGCGGCAGCTCAATCCTCCGGCTGCTGATGGCTGCACGGCGGGCCGTGATGGTCTCGCGTGTGCGGTATTCCTGTACGGTGCATTTTTCGCCGCATTGCATCGCATCTATTTCGTAGACGTGGGTGATGAACGGAGGAATGTCTTGTGGTGCGGTAACGACGAGAATTATCTGCACCGAGGCCTCGTCGATGAGTCGTTGCAGCAGCTCGACCAGCAGCTGGCGCGAAGGGGCGTCGAGACCGATGAAGGGGCTTTCGAGAATGAGAACCTTCGGAGCCGAGAGCAGGAGGCGGGCAATGTGCATCTTGCGCAGTTCGCCCGACGAGAGCATGATGATGGGCTTGTCGAGCATCTTGTCGATACCCAGCAGGTCGTACAGGTGGGCTTTCCACGCTGTGTTGTCGCATTTCTCCCGGCCGAGTATGTCTTCGACACGCGGTCCTTGGTCGCTGTCCTGTGAGTTCCACCGCTGCTGGTAATAGTAGTCGGTGGTGGCAGTGCCGTAGGCATCGTTGAAGGTTACATAACGGATGTTTTCGGAGTTGTATCGGTGTGCGTCGGGACCGAAGTCGAACGAGAGTTTTCCTTCACGCAGGAAGAGCTGACCCGTAATAGTCTGTATGAGTGTGCTTTTTCCACTACCGTTCAGGCCGATGACGGCCAAGTGTTCCCCCTCTTGTAACTCAAAGTTGATGGGGGTGGCAAACCTCCGGTTTATGTCGCCGGCCACGCCGTTGACCAAGGAGATAATTGTGCGCATAACTGTCGTTTCTGTTTATTGTTGTTGCAAAAGTAATCGTTATGCGTCGAAAATGTTTCTCCCGATGCCATTTTGTGTTGAAAAAGTGAAAAAACGTAAGTCTCCCGCTGCTATTCCATCCGCGAATCAAGAATTTCCGAAGCCAGGGCGAAATAGTGGAAGAGATCTGCCTGGTGCGGCCCTACATATACATCGGTCGATTTGTGCCCCAGCCTTACAAAAAGAGCCTCCCGTTCGGGTATGGCGACAATGTATTGCCCGTCCATGCCCCGCATGTAGGGATAGGATTTCCCGTCGATTTCTACAATCCAGAACTGTAACCCGTAGTAATCGAGGGCTCCGTTGTCCCATTGGTTGCGCAGGTACGATGCCGGAGTCGTGGCTTCGCGCATGTAGGTTGCCGGTACGATTTGTTGCCCGTGCCACTGCCCCTCGTGAAGCATCAGGTGGCCCAGTCGGGCTACGTCGCGGGCGGTGGTGTGGAAGCAGCAGAAAGCCTTTTCGTTCCCCCCTTTGCGATCGAGCAGCCAGTAGGCGTCGTGTTCGGCTTGGAGCGGACGCCACAATTTTTCCTCGGCATAGTCGCTCAGAGTCTTCCCGGTAGCGGCTTCAAGGGCAAAGGCCAGCACTTGTGTCTCGCCGCTGCGGTAGGTGTATTGATAGCCGGGTCGCCCCGTCACGTCGAGTTCTGTAACCAGCCGGTAGAGATCGTTGCCGTAATATCCCTGTGTGGTCATGGAGAAGAGTGAGGAGTAGCTCTCGTCCCAACTCAGGGAGGCGCTCATCGTGAGCAGGTGACGCAGGGTGATTTCGCTGCGTCGTCCTTCGGAAAAAGCCGGCAGGTATTTGCTCACCGGGTCGTCGATGCTTTTTATGTAGCCTTCTTCGCATGCAATGCCCGTGAGGAGGCTCACAATGCTTTTTGTGGCCGAGAAGATGTTGGAGGTGAGGGTGTCGCAGCCGTCGTTGCGGTAATTCTCGAATACGATGCTGTCGTGCTGGAAGATGAGAAATGCCGTTGTCTCCATCGAATCAAGGTAATCTGCCTCGGTCGTTGAGAGCCGGTATCGGTTGTAGTCGGCGGTCTGCGCCCACGGCAGACAACTGTCGGGTGCATATACGGTGTGATGCTCGAAGTGTTCGAGGTCGTAGATGTCGGGGTAAAGATACCTGAGGGCTTGCCGGGCGTAGTGAGGCAGGCACAGATAAACGACTATGAGCAGTATCACAATCGGTAAAATGATTTTAAGGCTTCTTTTCATGGTTCAAGATTATCGGTTGTAAATGTAAATATAGTCAAAACATTTCCTGTACAATCTTTTTAGTAAAAAAAGACAGATGTCATAGAAATGAAAAAGGCCCTCGAACGCTTTCGAGCAGCCTTTTTCGCGAAAGTATACATGAAAAGAAAATTTTTCAATTTTTCTGGGTAAGCAAAAGATAAATTACCTCGAACTCTCTTTCTTATGAAAAATTTTACAATGCAAATAAAAAAAGAAATAAATAGATTGGAGTGGAGTATTTTTCTGAATAGGTGTATTATTCGGGAATAATGTCATGGCAGTAAATTAAGAATGACGGCAGGGGAGATTATTTGGTCAAAATAGTGTCTTTTTTTGATTTGTTGGGAATGAAGAGTTGTAATATCCGATTATGTTATACATTTGTAAAGATATAGAGCGATATGAAATATATTTTACCCCTTATTGTCGGTTTTTTTGGAATTTTATCGTTGTCGGCACAAACGCTGCATGAGTGCCGCATGTCGATATATACTGTGCGAGATGGGCTTTCTCAGGGACGAGTAACTTCTCTTGCGCAAGATGAAGATGGTGTGTTGTGGCTGGGAACTTGGGACGGATTGAATCGCTACGACGGGTACAAGTTCACGTGCTATAAAGCGATGCCGGGCAATCATGAACCGTTGCTCCAAAACCGCTTCGACAATATCGTCATTAATAGTGAAGGAGATATTTGGTGTATAGGAAGAGACCGTTTTTATCTTTTCCGTACCGATACCAAACATTTTGTCGATGTGCATTCGACCTTGGAGAAAAAATGTAATCGACTTATTGTTGCCTCCAAAACAATCTCGTTAGAGAACGGGCATACATGGCTGATTGATGAAAATGGCGTATCATTCCGCATTGAAGATAAAAATATTGAAAATATAGAGGTCTTTGAGAATCCCCAAACGGGACGAAACAAGGTCTATACCGTTCAACTCGATTCTCGCGGGAATGAGTGGGTACTGACCAATCGCGGGCTCACTGTTATCGGAAATATATCGTTTAAGAGCAATCTACCCTACAAAAGCTGGATAGAACGAGATGGAACGATTTGGCTGGGAACGTCCCGCAGAGAGTTGGCCGTTTACCATTTTAATAATGGAAAGCTATCGTTTGTAGAATTGCCACAAGAGGTTATGCACATCAATCGCATGTCGCCCATTAATGATTCAACCATATTGTTGCAGACCGATGCCGGTGTGGTTTTTGTCGATGTGCCACAAGAGAAAGCCGACTTGGTAAAGATGCCCGATGCCGGTGATTCGGACATCTCGTATTGCTACAACAATAATGATGCCCGCTGTTGTATTGTAACACGTAATCATAAACTTTACCGGCTAGATATGCTAACCAGGAGGTTGTTCCCCATAAAGTTGCCCGATGTCGATACGACGTGGCTTGCTTCGGATTTGTCACGACCGCTTTTCTTTAAGAACTCCGGCAATGAGCTATTCCTTTTTTTGAGAGAAGGTGGGCTTTACAGGGTCGATCTTGACGCTTTGACGATGACTCCGTATGATGCCGGACGTTTCTTGTCTTCGTCGGTTCGCACCGTGTTCCAAGACCGACAGAAAAATATATGGGTAAGTTGCAATGTGGGTCTGCATAAGTTGCAATTCAGCAATCGGGAGGTAATACCTCACCCGTACTATATGCAAGAAGAGATACGATGTCTCTATTCCGATTCCCGGGGACGTATGTGGGTGTCGTCCCGACTTGGCATCGTAGAGATATGGGAAGGCGAGAAGCGAGTAGGGTATTTAACCACCAATGGGCGTATCGAAGAGAAGAAGACTCCGTTTGGAATTGGCGTTTATACGATTTTTGAGGATAATGCACATAACATATGGCTTGGAACACGCGGTGAAGGGTTGTATCGGCTCAAATACGATACATATCGGCACTATGCGATTACCGGCCATTATAAGAAGGACGAGTACAATATACATAGTATAAGTGGAAACTCTATCTATTCTCTTTTACAAGACTATAAGGGTCGCTTATGGGTGGCTTGCTATGATTCGGGGTTGAACCTGGTAGAAAATCCCAATGCCGATACGCTGAATTTTCTTCATGCAAACAATGGGTTGGCAACCTATTCACAGAGTATACCGCAGCAAGCTCGTTGTCTGGCCGAGACCTCCGACAGCATCATCCTTGTAGGAACAACCCGTGGATTTTATACTTTCGACGAAAATTTTTCTTCTCCCGAAGAGATAAGGTTCTATCACAGTTTACGTCAGAAGGATGATGTCAACAGCTTGGGAAGCAATGATATAATGGGAATAGATGTGACCCGGGATGGCGATATCTATTTGGCTGTTTTCGGCGGTGGCCTCAATAAAGTGCTGACACGAAATCTGCTGTCGGATAATCTCTCGTTCCGTCCGTATATGAAACGCGATGGAGCTTATTCCGACGTTGCTCTCAATCTTACCGAAGACAAGGACGGATATATTTGGGTACAGACAGAACGTACGCTGATGCGTTTTGACCCTCGTAATGAGGCTTTTGAAAACATCGGTTCCGATATGTTGCCGCGCTATGCGACATTGTCGGAGAACAAACCCTATATCGACAAAAACGGGCATTTGTTGGTGCCGACCAGTTTGGGCGTATATATTGTTGCGCCCGAGAAATTGGCGTATGATCATTACGTGCCCTCAATTGTTTTTGGTGATGGAATAGATTCTTTGGTATTGCAAGCCGACGAGAATACCTTGTCTGTACCTTTTGCTGCGGTAGATTTGTCGTCAAGTCTTCCGGTTCGATATGCGTATATGTTGGAAGGCGTAGACAAGGACTGGATATTTACGCAGGAGAACCTTACGGCCAATTATGTAAATTTGCCTGCGGGAACCTTTTACCTGCATGTGAAATCGACCGACCGTAACGGTTTGTGGGTCGATAATGAGCGGGTATTGCCTATCACACGAAAGCCCCTCTTCTCGGAGACTCCCTGGGCAATAGTGTTGTATGTATTCTTGGCATTGGTATTTATCTTGGGGCTGGTCTATCTTTATCTGCATATTTATAAATTGCGTTATAAATTGCGGTTGGAACATCAATTAACCGAGTCTAAGTTGCGTTTCTTTACCGACATTTCGCATGAGCTTCGTACGCCTCTTACATTAATAGAGGGGCCACTCTCCGAAGTGCTTGCCGATGAAAAACTCCCTGACTCTGATCGTCAGTATCTGACGGTGGTGCAGACCAATGCGCATAGAATGTTGAATCTTATCAATCAGATTCTTGATTTCCGCAAGATTCAGAGTGAGAAGATGCGTCTTCTGGTTGAAAAACTCAATGTAAGAGAGTCATTGGAAACTATCATGGAGAATTTTGAGAATGTGGCACGTACCCATCATATTGATTTTCATTTGGAAATGGAGAGTGACGATGTGTATGTGTGGGCCGACCGTGATAAGTTTGAAAAAATATTTGTCAATATCATATCCAATGCCTTCAAATATACTCCTGCGGGAAAAGCTATTGTTGTGAAAGTAAAGCGAGAAGAGACGAGAATTTCCATTGCCGTTGCAGATGAGGGGGTGGGTATGCCGTCGGAAAAAATAGCCAATCTCTTTCAACGATTCGATACCATATTACAGGATAATATTTATCAGCAGTCTACGGGTATAGGCCTATCGTTGGTGAAACAGCTTGTCGATTTGCATCATGCAACGATTCAGGTGCAGAGTGAGGAAGGCGTAGGAAGTACGTTCGAAGTCTCTTTTCCGGAAGGGAAAGCGCATCTAGAAGAAGATGAACGTATAGAATTCTTGATGAGTGACGATATAGAGGCCGATGAATCTCTTTCTGCCGGCGACTCTGATGTTGAAGATTCTGATGCCGACGACCGTTTCTCTATTCTTGTCGTGGAAGATAATAACGACTTGCGGTCGTTCCTCCGTAATTGCCTCACACACAGTTATAAGGTATATACGGCCACCAACGGAGAAGAGGGCTGGCAATTGACGTTGGAACACATGCCCGACCTGGTGATTACCGACCTGATGATGCCGGTGGTTGACGGTTTTGAGCTTGCCAAGCGTATCAAGGAAAATACGACGACCTGTCATATTCCCATTGTTGTACTGACGGCAAAGAATACCTTGGACGACCGCATACGGAGTGCCAACAGTGGAATTGCAGAGTATATGGTGAAACCGTTTAGCACCCAGTTGTTGAAAGCCCGTGTGGCCATGATTCTGCAACAACAGCAAATCATGCGGGAGAAATACATGGAGCAGATAGAGCAAAAATCGACCGGTGAAATCGATTATGAGCCGTCGGAACTTTCTATCATGCCTGCCGATGAGCAATTCATGCAGCAATTGATGTCTTATATCGAGGCAAATATTGAGAATCCCGATTTAAGTGTTGACGATTTGGCGCAAGAGATGGCGTTGAGCCGCAGTGTCTTTTTCAGAAAAATAAAAGCCTTGGTGGGTTATTCCCCCATCAACTTTTTGCAGGTCGTGCGCATCAAGCGAGCGATACAGTTGATGCAGACCAAGAACTTCTCTGTTGCCGAGGTCGCCTACAAGGTGGGTTATACCGACCCTAAATATTTCAGCCGTAGTTTCAAAAAGATAACAGGCAAATCTCCTTCGACCTATCTGAGGGAAGAGTAGGGCAGAGAAATACCTAGGTTATTGAAGAGTGTGCCGGACAGATTTTCTGCCGGTGCACTTTTTTTATGTGCTTGTGGTGGAAAAGGAGCCCTGTTATAATAATGCTAAAAAGAGGCTAAGTCGAGTAATACCAAACGTGGTGGCAAACCACGTTCCATGCCTGAAAACTTGCCGTTTTTCCGTTGCTTATAATTCTTTTCTCAGAGGTGCTAAAATTTATATCCTTTGTACGAATATTAAAACTTTTTTGTATATTTGTCTTGCTCAACATAACGGGGAGATATTACGTGTCCTCAAACAACCGTGGGGAAAATGCGACCTTTTAAGAGCCTTACCCGGTAATAGAGATGAAAAGTGCACCTATTTGGGCAAAAAATCCTCTCGGTTTTGATGGAGTATTAAGAAATTTGCCATGATAAAAACGCATACCATGAAAAAAATTCTGCTAGTTATTTTTTGTGTGATTGCAACTGCATCGGCAGTCCGGGCCGAAGACCGCCCCGCATTTCCCGGGGCTGAAGGTTTTGGCCGATATGTGACCGGAGGGCGCGGTGGAGCCGTATATCATGTAACCAATCTTGATGATGATGGTGAAGGCTCTTTGCGTTGGGCTCTCGGGCAGTCGGGGCGGCGCACGATTGTTTTTGATGTTTCCGGCACCATATTTTTAGAATCACCCCTTAGTGTAAATAACGGCAACGTAACCATTGCGGGACAGACGGCTCCGGGCGATGGTATATGTGTGGCCGGCTATCCTTTTACGATAAAGGCCAACAATGTCATTATCCGCTTTATCCGTTTTCGTTTGGGAAATGAAAATGTTGCCTATCACGAAGGCGACGGTCTGGGAGGAATGGACCAGTCGAATATCATGGTCGACCACTGTTCGGTAAGTTGGAGTATCGATGAGTGTTGTTCGATATACGGCAATGAAAACGCAACGGTACAATGGTGCATCATCTCGCAAAGCCTCCGTAATTCGGGCCATAGCAAGGGTACTCATGGATATGGCGGAAACTGGGGTGGAAAAGGAATGTCGTATCACCACAATCTGTTGTTGCACCACGAGAGCCGCACCCCGCGTCTTGGCCCGCGTCAAGGCACTCAGATGGAAGAACACATGGATATGCGCAACAATGTCATCTATAACTGGGCCGGTAACGGTTGCTATGGAGGCGAGGGAATGGATGTCAATATCTATAACAACTATTATAAACCGGGACCGGCAACCCGTAAAAAAGGAGGTTCCGTTGCATATCGTATAGCCGCAATAGGTATTCGTACGCTTGAATATTGCACCAACGATGATGGTTCGCCCAATGGCTGGTACCCGATGCTCCATCATTGGGGGCAATTTTATGTCGATGGCAATGTGATGGAAGGAAATGCCGACGTTACGGCCGATAACTGGACCAAAGGTATCTATGCCCAGATATCCAGTTCGGGTAATGATAATACATTTACTTCGGTGACCAAAGATACGATGCGTCTCGATGCTCCGTTGCAATTCTATGCCACCACGACACATACGGCCCAAGTGGCGTATGAAAAAGTGTTGCAATATGCCGGGGCTTGTTACTCTCGCGATGAGCACGACTCTATTATGGTGGCCGATGTGCGGGAAAACAAAGCCACATTTACCAGTGGCTCCAACCTGCCTGGAATGATCGACTCGCAAGACGATTGTCAATATGCCGATGGCTCTACGGGTTGGCCCGAGTTGAAGTCGACCGTGGCTCCTCTTGATACCGACCGCGACGGTATGCCCGATGACTGGGAGCGCGCACATGGCCTCGACCCGAATGATCCGGAAGACCGTAATGATACTGATGTGGAAGGATATACCATGCTCGAACTGTACATGAACGGTCTTGTGGCCGATATTATGGAAGCTTGTACTTCCGATGGCGAATTGTTGGGAGAGATTAAGGATTCCGAGAGCGTAGTAGGTCCGGTGGATATGGTTTTTTCTTCGACGACGTATGAACAAACCGATGGAAGTGGTGCATGGGTGTTTAACAACGGCTTTTCTATTTCAACAGGAAAAGGTTATGCAACAGGAAATGCCACGGCAATAAAATATTCGAAAAACGAAGACTTTACTATTAATATTCCGGAAGGAAAACAAGTAACATCGTTTACGGTTGAAGCCTATACCAATTACGATGATGCCAATGGTTATTTAGTCGAGTTGAATGGTGAGACCTATTCATCTACGCAATATGTCTTTCCTAGAAAGTCTGAGGGGACGACCTCTACCTATACAATTCCTTTTGAAGAGCCTGTTAAAGGTACCCTCCCATTCCGCTTCTCGGGAAATCAAGTCGGAGCCATCATCACTCTTTCGATAGAAAACGCGGCTAGTGCTGTTGAGGAAATTTCGGCCGACAGGAATCCAAATCAACGTGTTGACGTCTATAATTCGGTAGGTATTCTTATTTTGAAGCAGGTTCCCTACAACGAAATTTTCAATAAGTTGCCACAAGGGTTATATATTCTGAATAATAAAGAAAAACTTATCATACGGTAAAGATTTGTTTCTTTTGGTCTGTCGGGGTTTTATTTCACGATGGGCCAGCTACTTGTTCAGAGAACCTATTGATAAAAAACACATATATTACATAACACACTTTAAAGCAATCGAGAATCTATGAAAAACGCATTTGGAAAGTACGTTGTGCTATGCGGTGTACTTTGTTTGGCAGTTTTCTGGACTTCTTGTCAGGACAATCTCTCGTATTATGATACGCCAGAGACTCTGAAAGGAAGTATCTATGAAACTTTGCAGGAGAGAGGCAATTACTCTATTTTCCTGAAAGGCGTTGATATGGCCGGTTATGCACCCATTCTACAAGGAAAGGGAGTGTATACGGTTATGGCGCCCAACGACGAAGCCTTTGCCGCCTATCTCAAAAATGAGCGAGGAGTAAACTCCATTGAAGAATTGAGTATGGCAGAGTTGCAGAAACTGATAGGCTTCCATATCCTTTATTATTCTTTTGACAAGACGAAATTGGTTAATTTCCGCCCGAACGAAGGCGATGGGGCAACCGACGAAGAGCTTATGGTCAATGCGGGTCTTTTCTATAAATTCCGCACCAAAAGCCAAGATGCTCCCACTATAGAAGTTGTAAACGATACGACAGGGCTCGAAGGTTCGGTTTATCATCTGGAACGTTTCCTCCCGGTATTCTCATATCGTATGTTCCAGACGAAACTGATTGACGCCAAATACAACTATGAATATTTTTATCCCAATTCGCAGTGGACGGGTGCCGATGGCTTCAATGTGTCGAATGCTTCCGTCGATGAATATTCCATAGTAACGTCTACCGGATATGTCTATCTCATCAATCAGGTATTGGAGCCGTTGGAGACAATCTATACCGAGTTGGATAAGAACGGTAATTATACGCGTTTTTTGAATTTCTACGACGAATACAGTTATTATACAAAAGACGACGCATTGACGCTTGATTATGGTAATGGTACCGACCTTTATCAGCACTACCACACGTCGCCCATGGCTAGTATAGCCAGTGAGTGGCCGGTATCGGATTATACACAGATTGCATCTCTTTCGTCGGTTTCATACAGTATTTTTGCTCCTACCGATCAAGCCTTTGATGAATTTTATGTAGAATATTTTGGTGCCGACGGTACCGGATATCCCAGTGAGGTGACGTGGGATTCTATCAAGCCCCAGGTTATTCAGGATATCCTGCTCAACAGTGTATATTCCTCGTCGATAGTTTTCCCCGAAGAAATTACCCGTGGTGATATCAAGAACACATCGGGAATGATTATCGATTTCGATGTAGATGCTGTTCCCGAAGAAAACCGTAAGGTCTGTGTAAATGGTGTTCTCTACGGTTGCGATGTGCTTACCCCTCCGGCTCAGTATAGTGCCGTAACGGGTCCGGCTTATCAGTATAAGAAATTCAATAATTTCTTGGTGATGTTGGGTAATTCCGACTTGATAAGTACATTGTGTTCCAATGAGATGAACTATATTGTGCTTTTCCCGTCGGACAATCAGATGGCATACAACGGTATTACTTTCGATGCTGTAGACAATCGATTGGAAATCAACAACTCTAATCTTTCCAGCTCGGCTCAGCAACGTACGGTCTATGCTCATGTCGTTTCGCTCGATGGCTCGACGACCTCGCTCAACGAGTTACCTTTGACGGGAAAACATGTGTTCCGCACCCTTTCTCCCGATTATCGTCTTTATTGGTATGTAAAGGACGGAAAAATCACTAACAGTTTCCTCTTTAATAACCTGATAAACTATACCGGTAATGCTACAACAGAGGCTGATGTTTATTGCGACTTTGAAGAACTGAAATATCGAGGCGAGAATTGGACAAACGGCCGCTGCTATTCTTATGATGGAACGAGAGCTCAGAAACTTTTTGAAGGAAGTCTCGACAACGCGCTTTATGCCAATTTTGTCCCGATGATGTATTCGTTGCGTAACGATGAGACAACTCTCTTCAACGCGTTTATCAACCTGTTGATGGTGGGGGGAATGATAGACGAGGAGTCACAGTCTATTCCTCTGATGACAGAAGGATGTCTAATGTTCATACCGACCAACAACGCGGTGAAACAAGCCATCGTGGCAGGTAAAGTGCCTGGCATTACATCGACGGCTTCGGCCGATGCATCGACTGCAGACTTCTTTGCAGCAGCCACGGTTACCGATTTGGTGGCTTTGCAGAATTATTTGAAAGTCTATTTCGTGCCGTTCAGTACGGCTGTCATATCCAATTTCCCCTTCCTCGGCTGGGGCGAAGATACCGAAGCCGCAGGCGGATTGATTACGCTTAATTCTTGGTTGGAAATTCAGAACGGTGTGATGGTGACAGAAGCCATACATCTTAATGTTTATGACAACGGAACCACCATGAGCGTGAAAGTGGCCGAAGACGGATATAACGGTGAGGTCGAAATCGTAGGTGATTATGATTATTTCCCCTTCGTCTTTGACGATGGTTGTGTACACTTTATAAATGGGGTATTATGAAAAAACAAAATTCAAAAATAAGTCCGCTCCGGTTCAGCCTCCTAATGCTGTGCCTGTTTATAGGCAGTACCCTGTCGGCACAGACAAGCTCGGGCTATATATCGGGTAAAGTATATGAAATTATTCAAGGAAAGCACGAGCCTTCCATTGGTGTGAACGTATCTATTGAAAACAGTCAACGACGTGTGTTGACCGGTATCACTACCGATGTCAACGGTGCGTTCTCCCTCCGGGTGCCGTCCGACGCTGCTACAATAGTCTTCTCTTTTATAGGTATGGAAACCCAGCGTATAGCCTATAACGGACAGAAGACCTTGACCGTGGTGATGGAGCCGAACTCACAAGATTTGGGCGAAGTTACTATCGAGGCAAAACGGGCAGAAATGACCGATATGGGTATCTCGGTGCGTGAACAGACCGCAGCTACACAGAAGATCGATATGTCGAGCGTAGTAGAGACACTGCCTGTTTCTTCAATAGAAGAGGCTCTGCAAGGACGTCTTGCCGGTGTGGATATTCTTTCAGGTGGTGACCCCGGTTCCAAGGGTTCTATCCGTATTCGTGGTACGGCCACCCTGAACTCCAATACCGACCCTCTTATTGTTATTAACGGTGTTCCCTATTCAACCGATATCGACGACAGTTTCGACTTCAACACGGCCAATAACGAAGACTTTGCCGATATGTTGAACCTTAACCCCTACGATATCGAGTCGGTCGAGGTGTTGAAAGATGCCGCTTCGACGGCCATCTATGGTACCAAAGCTGCCAACGGTGTGCTCTTGATTACTACCAAGAAAGGTGCCAAGGGTAAGACCAACTTCACCTTCTCGTCGAAGTTTACTGTGAAAAAAGAGCCGGCATCGATACCGATGCTCAACGGCGATGAGTATGTGGCTTATATGCAAGACGCTATCTGGAACACGGCCAATGCACAAGGTCTCCAAAACTCCTCGTCACTGCTCGAACTCCTCTTCGATACCCCCGAAATCGGGTATATGCCCTCTTGGCGTTATTTCGACGAATATAATGCCAATACCGACTGGCTCTCGACCGTTACCAAAGACGCATGGATTTTTGATAACAGTTTCTCCATGTCGGGTGGTGGTGAGAAAGCAACGTATCGTTTCTCTCTCTCGTACATGAATGAAGGCGGTACGACGATTGGTACCGGTCTGGATCGTATCACGGCCAACTACAACTTGACTTACCGCTTCTCCGATAAGTTTGATATGTATGCCGAGTTCTCTTATACCGATACGCAGAAAGATGAACCATTTACCGACGAGCTTCGTGCCGAAGCCATGCGCAAGATGCCTAATAAGAGCCCTTATTGGATCGACGACGCTACCGGACTGCCTACCAGCAATTATTTTATCCGCCAGAACAGCGAAGAGTTCCAGGGTGCATACGATGATGGGAAAAATTTCCACCCCATGATTATGGCCAATGACAGTTACAATAAGACTTACCAACGGGAGGAACGTATTACCTATCGGGCCAACTATCATATCCTTCCCGGCTTTACATGGACCGGTTGGGTGGCCATGAAGTTCAAAACCATCAAAACACGTCAGTTCCTGCCGCAGACTGCCGGTGACTTCTCTATCGACAACACCAATGCTAACTATAGCTATGACGGTTACTCCAACAACCTCTCTCTATTGACCGAGAATAAGTTTATCTTCCGTCGTCAGTTTGGTATTCACGGACTTACCGCTACCGCTTTGTGGCGTACCGAGCAATCTCGCAGCTCCAATTCGGCTGAAGCCGTTTATGGTGTGGCCTCTCCCGGAATGTCCGACCCCGTAGCCGGGGGTGCTATTACCTCACTTGGCTCGGGAACTTCTGAGTCGCGTATCATGGGCGCCGTGGGTATGGTCAACTATACGCTGTTTGACCGCTATGTATTCACTTTCACCGTTAATGGTGAAGGACGTTCGTCGCTCTCCAAGGAGAACCGCTGGGGTATCTTCCCCTCGGCTGGTGTTGCTTGGCACATGCAGGACGAGGCTTTCATGGAATCGCTCGATTGGTGGAACCAGTTGAAACTCCGTGCCAGCTGGGGGCAGAGCGGTAATGCTCCAAGTGGAACAGCTCCTTATATAGGAACCTACTCGGCCATAGGTGATTATAATACCAATGCAGCTATTGCTCCCAACACGATGCAGCTCAATAAGTTGAAATGGGAAACCTCGACCGAGTACAATATCGGTACTGACCTTGCCTTTATGAACAATAAATTGACCATGACCTTTGATTACTATCACAAGGTTACCGAAGACTTGTTGCAGACCAAGGTGAAGATTCCTTCTTCGGTCGGATATTCGAGTGGTCAGTTGGCTTACTTCAACTCGGGTAAGTTGAGTAATACCGGTTGGGAGTATCGTATCGATTACGAAATATTCAAGAACAAAGACTGGACCGTATCGGCCAACTTCAACATCAACCGTAATGTGAACAAGATTCTCGAACTTCCCGAGAACCTTTCTGAGGAGACTTTCTCACTCTCCAACGGTTCTTATGCTCAACGCCTTGAAACCGGTGTTGCTGTCGGTTCGTTCTACGGATTCCGCTATAACGGTGTATATCAGAATACCGAAGACACCTATGCTCGCGACGGTGAGGGCAATATCATGTACAACCTCCAGGGCGAGCCCATCGTCATGAAGAACGGTACATATGTATGTTATCCCGGCGATGCTAAATACGAAGATATCAATCACGACGGTAAAATCGATGAAAATGATGTGGTGTACCTGGGTAACTGCAACCCGATGGTGACCGGTGGTGGAGGTGTCAATGTTAAATGGAAAAACCTGGCTTTGACGATTTTCTTCCACTATCGTTTGGGACAAAAGGTTATCAATACCGCCCGTATGGATGCCGAGGCGATGTACAATCGCGACAACCAGAGTACTGCCGTGCTTAAACGTTGGCGCAGTGAAGGCGACGTAACCGATATACCAAGAGCATTGTATGACTACGGTCTGAACTACCTTGGCTCCGACCGTTTCGTAGAAGATTGCTCATTCCTTCGTCTCAAAACGCTCTCGCTTTCTTACAGCATACCCAAACGTATCTGCAAGAAAATGAAGATTAACGGTTTGAACGTGTTTGTTACCGGATATGACCTCTTGACATTTACCAATTATAAAGGTCAAGACCCCGAGGTGAGCCTTCCCTCGAAAGTAACGGATTTGTCCGAAGACGATGCACAGACGCCTCGCAGCCGTCGTTTCTCGTTCGGATTCAACATTAACTTCTAATCGGTAAAGCTATGAATATAAAGAATATAAAATATACTGTAATAGCTTTGGGCTTCGGCGCTATGCTGTCGACGACTGCTTGTAAGGACTGGCTTGAAATATATCCCGAAAATTCACAGCCGAGTGTAACCTTCTGGCAGACCAAAGCCGATGTCGATGCAGTACTTAATGCCGGCTATTATTACCTGCGCGACATGGTCGAACCCTACCTGATACCGTGGGGGGAACTTCGTGCCGGCTGTATTTATGCCAGTAAGGGTAGTAATCTGCAGAATTTCCAGGTGAAGCCGACGGATAAAAGCTTGTGTAGCTGGGGTGAACTCTATGAGATTATCAACGTGGCCAATTCGGTTATCAAGCGAGCTCCCGATGCGCAGAAAGTCGATGATACCTACCAGATGTCGGAGATGCTTTCACACCAGAGCGAAGCCTATTTCCTGCGGGCTCTCTGCTACTTCTATCTGGTGCGTAACTGGCGTGAGGCTCCTTTGATTACGGAACCCTACGAAGATGACTCGTATGCAACCAAAGTGCCGAAAGCCAGCGAAGCTGAAATTATCGCCCAGATTCGCGAAGATATCCGGACAGCCTTGGCTACCGGAGCTGCCAAAGAGTCTTTCGATACGACTTGGGAAACCAAAGGTCGTGCCACCAAGTGGGCTCTTTATGCCTTGGGTGCAGATGTGTGCCTTTGGGCCGAGGATTACGAAGCCGCTATTACCTATTGTGACGGTATCCTGAAATCGACAAGCCCTTATGCTCCGGCATTTCTTTCGACGGCTACCCATTCGAGTTGGTTCTCGATGTTCAATCCCGGAAACAGCAACGAGTCGATATTCGAGTTGCAATGGAACTATGAAGAGGATCAGACCAATAACCTTCCCAAAATTTTCGATGATGTTGACGCCGATGGAAATTATCGCATATCGTTGGCTTTGACACAAGATCTCAACAGCGAGTACACCTCGACACTCTTTGAATTGAAAGAGGCTGTGCGCACCATGTATGGAGGCTATTATGTGCCTGGTGATCCCGCGGCTTATGAGTCGGCCACCGTATCGTATGTGTGGAAATACCTCGGGTCGCAGACCCTCTCGGACAAGCGTACGGTATCGTATTATGACCCCAATTTTATCATCTATCGTGTTGCCGATGTCATGCTCATGAAAGCCGAGGCTCTCATCTTGCGAAATCATGGCGAAAATACCGACGATAAGATTGCGGCCATGGAACTTATCAATCAGATACGTACACGTTCCAATCTCGAAATTGAATATGATGCGACTGAAGCCGGCGTCGCTTCTCTTGATGAGGCGGCCATGCTCGAACTGGTGCTTTACGAGCGCACGGTCGAACTGCTGGGTGAGGGTAAGGCCTGGTACGACTTCCTCCGTTTCGGCCGTCGAAACAATAACCAATACAAGACACAGTTCCTGGTCGACAAAGTGTTAGACTATAATACACAAGCCGGTGAATCGTGGTTGCGTACGGTGCTCAACAACGACAATGCTCTTTTCTTGCCGATAGCGCAGACAGAGATTGAGGCTAATTCCCTGCTAATACAAAACCCCTATTATAATTGATGACACCTATGAAAAAGTTTTCTTTCTTGTTTTTAACGTTGGTTACGTTGATAACCTCATGTAAAGATCCATACGAGGGAACTACATACATAAGGACATCAAACGATGCCCTGGAGATGACGTGCGCCGCTTATCTGACGATGAACAGCGACGAGTTCTCGATGTGGATAGATTTATTGAAATATGCCGATTATTACAATGCCCTGAACGATGCCGATGCTACGGCAACGGTTTTCTGCCCCACCAATACGGCCATGCAGGAGTTCCTTCAATGGCGAGGCGTTTCTTCGGTACGTGAGCTCGACCGAGACTATGCCCGCGCCGTTGCTCAGGTGCATATTCTCAACTATGACCTCTCCGACGAATCGTTGATTACCTATGCCGAGAGTGGTGAGGCAATCCCTTCACAGACACTTTTCCAGTCTTATCTGACTACGGCTTTCGGTTATACGATTACCGATGTCGATGATGCCGAGCTGGACAATACGCGGCACAATACCGACTCGATTTATCTCAACAACCAGGCCCGCCTGGCCAAGTTTACCGCAGTGAAAACGGCTAATGGCGAAATTTTCACCATGGGCGATGTGATTCACCCGCTGGCCGAGACGATACTGGAGAAACTCCGTCCTTATGGTGAGTACAATATCTTTATAGGCGCAGCCGAGTTGTGTGGATATGACAAAGAGTTGGCCCGGATTTCCGATACAACGTATAACATCGATGGCAGTATGTCGGTAAACACCATAAACTTTACGTGTCTGGCTGTACCAGATGAAGTATATGCCGCCGAAGGTATTACTTCGGTGGAGGGACTTTGCTCCTACCTGGGTGCGGGCACCAATTATACCGACTCGACGAATGCTCTCCATCAATATGTTACCTATCATTTCTTCGACAGAGAAATCCGTGTCTCGGAGTTTTTCAACTTTACCGAAGAAGGTCAAGTCAATATTTTTGATACCGAGAATACTTATCAAGTGGTGACTTGTCAAGATGTAGCCGGCGTCCACATCTTTAATGAGTATGCCAAGATTCTTCGTAGTGATATGGAGGCCCGCAACGGATTGATTCATAAAATAGACCAGATATTGCCTGTTTGGCAGCCCGATCCGGTAACGGTTATCTGGGATTTCTGCAATACGGCCGAGATTATTTCATTTGTCAATAATTACGGAGCCGATCAGAACCTGGGAGCTCTCTTTACCTCGGCCTTGGCTTCGCGAGAGTATGTGATAGACCTGTCCGAAGATAAGCGCAATGGCGATTATGGTAATCTGGCATCTTTTGTCGAAGACGAGACTTATGTGGCCAATGCGGCCAAAGCCAGCTATTCGAGTTATCGTAAAATAGGCTTTGTAAAATGTAAGTACAAAAGTGCTCGTGAAAAAGACGTAAATAACTATGGTGCATACATGAACAATCTGTTGCAACTGAACCTCGGTTATGCCGGTTGGATAGAACTGCAAACACCGACGATTATCGAGGGTCGATACAAAGTAGAATTGTTCTATGGTGCCAACCCTGTGCTTTACGATTTCTATGCAGCAGGAAGTCTTACCCGATTTACACTCGATAATGCGACAATGGCGAATACTTATATATACAAAGGCCTTGTATCGCAAGGATTTGGTAAAGCTACGTATGGTGTTGCCTCTGTTGTCTTGTGGGACGAGATAGAGTTTGAAAACTCCGGAACACATACGCTGAGAGCGACGATGATGGATATTAATGCCAAGACCAGTGCCAAGTACCATCAGTTGTGGGATTATGTGAAATTTACGCCTATTGATTAAATACTATGAGAACAAATAAATTTACAGGATTGATTGTGTCGGCCTTGTGTGCTTGCGTTGTGTCTTGCACCGATAATTGGGACGACCACTATGATGCCCGTGCGGTAACTTCCGATTCGGAGGATATTGAAGTCTATTCGGGCGATGTGGTTTCGTATCTGCAAAGTCAGCCGACCTTATCGGAAATGACCGAACTTATAGAAAAAACCGGACAGATGGAATCTCTTCCCTCTGATGGACAGTTTACCTTGGTGGTGTGTGAAAACGATAATCTCGATATGTCGAAGATTGCCAACGATACTGCATTTGTCAAGAACAGTATCTCCGACACCCCGGTATCGCCCGATAAGTTTACCGAAAATTTTGGTATCCTTACCCGGTATGAGACGCTCTACGACAAGAAAAACCTTCGGGTCTATCTGCGCGACGACGATATTTATATCGATGAGTACAAACTGTACAAAAAGGTAAAAGCCGATAACGGTTATATTTATTACATCGATGGTACGATTATTCCCCGTGAATCGATATATGAATATTTACAGGCTCTTGGCGATGATTACTCTATCTTTAAAGACCTGGTAGCAAGTTATGAAGAAGAGTATTTCGATGTAGAAAACAGTACCCCCGATGGTGTCGATGATATGGGTAATACCTACTATTCCGACTCGGTTATCTCGGTACGTAACACATTGATGGACCGTTATACGCAGAATGGTGTCGCATACTGGAACATGCGTTCGGAAAATTATACGACGACCATGTTTATTCCCAGCAATGCCCTTATAGAGAAAGCTCTCAACGATGCTTATACCAATCTACCCATCTGGCTCAACCGTGCCGTTACGGCGTCGGATAGTACTAAATTCCAGAAATGGATTGTTGAAGCTTGCTTTGTAAACCGTCGCCTTTCTCCAGAGGAGGTAACGATGGGTGCTCCTGATTTTTATGCCGTAGGTGGATATGTGCGCACGATCGATGCTTCTCAGGACTTGGAAGAGTATAACTTGTCTGACTCGGCTTATTGGAAACCTTCGGTACAACTTGTTGATCCGTCGAGAACCGATACGTTGAGCAACGGGTTGGTTTATTATCTTTCTGATTTTAAAATACCCAACCATGTGGTTATCTATCGTGTAAAGGCTCGCTTTTACGAAATATGGGCTGCCATGAGCGATGCACAGAAAGCTCAATACTTCCGATGGACAAATTGGACCGACCCCCTCATTTGTAACGATGCACAGAGCTCGTTCACCCTTTCGGAGACATTGCCTACCATGTATTACCACGTGTTGACGGCTGTTCCTACACAAGAAGCCATTCAGGCTGCTACGGCGGTTGACTCGCTCAACAAGAGCCGAACACTTCTCTCTTCGGCAGAGATTACGCTCGATTCTTTGCGGACAATCACTTCGCCCGATTCGTTGACCGTGGCGGCGATTGATTCGTTGACACGCAGCATCGACTCTCTGACGCTGATTATTCCCCAACAGGAGTCGTTTGCAGCAGGAGTGAGAGAGTCGGACTATCTGTGCAGTGTCGAGTACGACGGTCTGCTCTACAATTCGAGCGACAAGAACTTCGGTCTGGTAGAGTGTAACCTCCCGGCCGGTGAATATAACTTGCGTATGGGCTTCAAGCATTCGCTTACCTACTCGTTGAGTATCTATTTCAACGACCGCTTGCTGGTGAAAGACATGAGTATGTCTGCACAAGGCTCCAATTTCCATTTTGACCGTGGTGGTGCGTCGGAAATGACATTCTTTGGTCCCTTATCGGTTACATACCCCGAGGGATTTGATGCGCAGGCATGGTTTGAACTAGATCCCAAATCGATAGCGTATGATACCGACGGCTATCAGGTGGCCGTTGTGAATATTCCGACCGATGGAAACTTCCGTATACGTGTTGAGTCGAGCGATATGGCTTCGATTATAACAAGTACGACCGACCGTTCTAAGAATAATGTGGCACAACTGATGATGTACCATTGGTGCTTGCGACCGACAGTAAACAACTATTAATCTATGAAAATTCAGTGTTATGAGAAGAATATATAGTTTTCTTGTTATTATACTTCTGATGTCGGTCATACCCGTTTTTGCTCAAAAGGGTACCGTCGTCAAATCTCGGATTGTAAGTACCGATAACACCCCGCTGCAAGGAGCCATAGTTTCGGTGGTGGGAACGTCGAGTTCGGTCGTTTCCGATGAAAAAGGAGAATTTGAATTGTCTACCGACCTGAAAAAAGGAACTTTGCGTATTGTGGCCGGCGGCTTTTATACGCGGGAGTATCCTTTGAAAAAAGGCGTTATCCCTAGGGAGATAGTTTTGGTTCCCGAAAACTTTACCGATTATGCGGGAACCACCCAGTATCCTTTTTACAGTGAACGTCGCGACAACCGTAGTGCGGTGAATGCCTCGCTGAATCGTCGCGATATGAAAAATACGATTTCGGCCGATTTGGGTTGGCAAGATGAAATTCCGGGCTTGCAGGTAATTAAGAAAAGCGGTATGCCCGGTGAGGGTGCTTTCTTTAATCTGCGTGGTATTCACACCCTGAACGCCGAAAATGCACCGTTGTTGGTTATCAACGGCATTCCTTACCTGTACAATTCCGATGTATCCGGTGTGATTAACGGATATTCACGCGACGCCCTCTTTGGTTATAATGCCAACGACATTAAAAGCATCACTGCCCTTAAAGGCGCCGAGGCATCGCTCTATGGATCTTTGGGCTCGAATGGCGTTATCCTCATCGAAACGCAACAAGCGACATCGGATAACCTCAATACCCGCGTATCATTCTCGGGAAATTACGGTGTGAGCATGCCTCAGACGAGCATTCCTTTGCTCAATGCCTCGCAGTATAAAAACTATCTGCAAGATGTCGGAATGACTCGCTATTCCAGTGCAGCCGATTTGCGGGCCGACTATCCTTTCCTCAATCCCGGAGTGAACATGTACAGTTATTTATTCGACAACGATATTGACTGGACCAAGGAGATTACCCGCAACGCTTTTGTGACCGACAACATATTCCGTATCGAGGGAGGTGATGAGATTGCCAAATATAATATCTCGCTGGGTTACACCAACGAAGGGGGTATTATAGACAATACCTCGACGCAACGTTTCCATACGTTGATCAATTCAAGTGTCATGGTGAGCCGATGGGTCGACATCTTTACCAATGTGAACCTGGCCTATATTACCAGCAACTTGCAGGAGCAGGGTATGAAAGAAGAAACCAATCCTATCTTGGCTTCGAGTTTTATGATGCCCAATCTTTACCCCTATTCTCGGGAGATGAATGGAAATCTGCTTCCTAACTATGCCACCTATAATGGTTGGAATGTCAATGCCAATCCTAAATATGCTTACGATAATGTAAGTAATCCGTTGGCATTGGTTGAGACGGTTGAAGGTGATGACAAGATTTACGACGTGAATGTGCGTGCCGGTCTTAACTGGCGGCCTACCGAGAACTGGACCATCACTGGAATGCTGAATATTTATTACGATTATACCGAAGAGTCTTTGTTTGTACCCGGTGTTACCGACCAGGCTATCGTACCTCAACTCTATGGCACTGGCTTCAACTATGTAAGCAAGGGCGTGCGTGAGCAATCGTCTTATTTCTACGGCGCCAATGCCATGTACCAGAAGGTCTTTGGTAATATTCACGATTTCAAGGCCTATGGCGGCATTCGGTTTATAACAAAGAGCTTTGAGTATGACTTTGAGTCGGGATATAATACGGCCAATGATAATTATACGACACTTGCCGATGACCTCGACGAACGTATCATCGACGGTATTAACGATGAGTGGAAATGGCTCAGCTATTACCTCCATGCCGATTATACATTTAATCACCTTGTAAAGGCAATGGCCAATCTCTCTATCGACGGGTCTTCGGTATCGGGTGTTGATGCTTCACGCTTTGGATTCTTCCCCTCAGCAGGCCTTACCTTCTTTGCTGCCAACACGGGAGCTCTTCCTTCGTGGATCGATATAATGAATCTCTCGGCCGAGGTGAGTTTGACAGGTAACAGCCGATTCTCATCGAACTATGCCAAGAACTATTATTTGACATCGAATCTCTTCAATGTGGGGGCTATTGTTCGTTCCAATGTACCCAATACCCGTCTCGAATGGGAAAAGAAGACACAATTTGATGCCGCGCTTGATGTGTCGTTCTTCAAGCATCTGCTCGACATGAAGTTCAACTATTTCTATGCCAATTCCTACGACTTGCTGCTCGATCGTAATATTTCGGCCGTTTATGGGTCTTCGCTTTATTACGACAATACGGCTTCTATTTCTTCGCAAGGTTATGAACTGTCATTGCGTCTCAATCCGGTACATACCAAGAATTTCGACTGGTCAATATCGGGAAATATAGCTGCAGTAAAGAGTACTGTCGAGTCTTTGGGTAATGCTCAGACCGAAGACATTATAGAATTTACCGCCTATAACGAAGACGATGCTCAGGTCATTACCCGCGTGGGAAGTACCCCATATGAGTTTTACGGCTTCCAGACCAATGGCGTCTATGCTACAACCGCAGAGGCTCAGGCCGCCGGTCTTATAAACTCATCGGGTAGAGCCTATCAGGCTGGTGATGTCCGCTTCATCGACCAAAATCACGATGGAATCATCAACGACGAAGACCGTGTATCGCTCGGGTCGGCCACACCTGATTTCTTCGGTGGCGTAAGTACCACATTCCGCTATAAGTGGATTTCCTTGAAAGCCGACTTTGGCTATTCCGTGGGTAACAAGGCTTATAATGCATTGCGCCGGCAGACCGAATCGATGTCGACTTTCTATAATCAGTCGACAGCTGTGCTCAATCGTTGGCAGGTCGAAGGCCAGGTAACCGAAATGCCGCGTGCCGCCTACGGCGACCCCTCGGGAAATAATATTTTCTCCGACCGTTGGGTAGAAGATGCCTCATACTTCAAGTTGCGTGCCCTCACGCTGGCTTTCCATTTCGACAACAAAATGTTGAAATTCTGCCAGTCGGGAACCATTTACGTAACGGGTGAGAACCTTTTCACGTTGACCGATTATCTGGGCAGTGACCCCGAGTTCAACTACTCTTACAGCGAAAGCATGAGAGGCTTTGACTATGCCAAGGTCGGGCTGCCTATCACCATTAAAGTCGGATTTAATTTAAACTTCTAATAGACCATGAAACGTATATTTCGATATTCCCTGTTGGGCCTGACTGCCGCGCTGGCTGTGTTCACTTCGGCGTGTGATGACTTTTTTGATACCGACCCCGACAACATTCTCAATGTCAATGATTACATATCGAGTGAGAATGAAATGTATCGTGGATTCCTGGGTATCATAACTCGCATGCAGAATGCCGGCGATCATCCTATATTCCTTACCGACACGCGGTGCAATTTCCTCGAAATTGCACCCAATGCTCCGGTAGCTTTGCAAAATATTTACAATTACGAACCTACCGACGGCAATGAGTATGCCGATCCTACTTGTTACTACGAGATTATTACGGCTTGTAACGATTACTTCGATAAAATGTCGGAGTACCAGCAGAAGATAGGTTCCTCTATGAGTGAGACGGCTGCGGCCGATTTTCCCAAACTTGTCAGCAGTGCTTTGCGCATAAAAGTGTGGGCTTATTATACATTGGGTCGTATATATGGTAAAGCCATATATTTCGATGATGCCCTCGAAGAGATTAAAGACCTCAGCGATGTAAAGACGTTTACGCCGCTTAATTCCATGCATGAAGTGGCCGACAAGTGTATAGAAATGCTTGATAACGGCATCACGCTTGCCAACGGCAACCATTTTGCCGCTGATTTGGAGATGGATTGGCCAGCATGGATTGATCCCGAAACACAGAATACGGCATATGATTACTGGAACTATCTCACCCCGCCCTGGTTGCTCATGCGTGCTGAGCTGATGTCGTGGAGAGCTTCCTATACCAACAGCCAAGCCGACTGGCAATGGATTCGTGATAATATTCTCGAGTATCTCAATAACTTGTATCTCAATGTCGATGGGTCCGTACCTGCTGATAAAACTCCTGACTACTATTATAATCTGTGTATACCCTTGACACACAACTATTATAATATATTCTTTTCTGAACAAGTCGGTTATGATTACCAACTTATCTGTGGCATTATGTACGACTATAACAATGGTCAGCGCAACCGACTGGTTCAATATTTCTGTCCGGCCTATCCCGGTGACGGGTTCTATCTGCAACCTTCGCAGTATGGAATGGATTCTTATGCCGAGACCGATATCCGCAGTTATACTCAGTTGCTTACCATGTATCCTATTAACGGTTCGATTGCCTTTACCAAGTATTATTACAGTCGTAAAGGTGGAACAACTCCCGAGTATTTGCGCACCAATATTTTTGAGATACAGCCTACCATTATCTTGTATCGCGGGCATGATTATCATTTCCTGTTGGCCGAAGCCGAAAATCACCTGGGAAATTGGCATCAGGCCAAGACTATTCTCAATAATGGACTTGAAAATGAGTTTGCCGAAGGTCGTGTCGACGGTGTGCCTGTTGAAGACGGTTGGGACGCTCGGTATAACTCTTGGTTTGGAACATCTGGCGGTTATGGAAATGTGGGTATCGTAGGTTGTGCCCTGGGCAAGGAGTATGATTTGCCCGTGCCCGATGAAGACGGAAACTTCTATGTAACCGATGCCAACGGTGTAAAACGTGCCATCACCGAAGAAGAACGTATCAAAATCTATGACCTCGCTTTGGCCGACGAGTATTTACTCGAATACACAGGAGAAGGAAAGTCTTACAGTTACCTCTGTAAGATGGCTGAGCGTTACAAGGCTGCGGGTGATGCCCAAGCTGATACCATTGTGTCTAATCGCATCGCTCCGAAATATTCGCCGGCCATGCAGGCGAAAGTTCGGGCCTCAATCGCCAATAATTATTTTATAGATTGGAGTCTATAAGATAATTAATATTCTCAGATTCTTGCTAAAATAAATAATTTATTTACCTTTGTAAGTATCAAAATCCTAATCTTTGCCATCAAAAAGCAAAGATTAGGATAAATATCTAACCATAAAAAACATCAGAGTTATGAAAAAAATCTTTACACTTGCTGCCGCCTTCATGGCAACGGCACTATCCTATCAGGCTGTTGCCGATAGTTGGATAGTGACTACGTCAGCAGAGTTTACATCTGCGTTAGCGTCTTTGGGCCGAACAATTGGTGCTCGAGACACTATTTTTGTTAATCCCGAGAGTGCCGATGTGATTATTAATAGTGGAAGCGGTACATATAAGACTGTACCTACCGCAGGTAAATTCTGGATTATCGGTATGCCTACCGATTTCCGGCCCATTGTACAATTGCGTTGGGATGCCGAGGCTGGAACCGAGCCCGGTAGCGACCTGAGTATGACTTTTGAGAATTTGAACATTCAGTATACCAGTGGCAATACCGCAACTTCGGGACAGATTTTCTATTTCAATGGTAAATACGTCGACATGGATACGTTGGCTTTCCGTAATTGCGACTTTACCAACTATCCTCGTACCGTGTATCGTTCGGTTCCTCCCAAAGATGAGAACGGTGCATATATGGAAGGCGGATCGATCAACTACTTTGAAATGAGCAATTGCCGTGTATATGATGCCAACATCACATCGGGTAACCGCTGGCCGTGTATCTATTTCGGACAAGTACCCATTGAAGTGGTGTTCCGCAACAATACTTTCTATGACCTGCCGTACCTGAAATCCATTTTCACGATGGGCTATATTACAGATGAGACCGGTCGTGCCGATGGTACTGTTACATTTGAGAACAATACCGTAATGGTAGCTTCTGACGGTTATGCTGCTATTGATGTGGCAAACTATATGGGTATGGCGTCGACTTTCAATGTCAACAACAACATGTTCCTCTATCCTGACTGGACAGACGACTTGAATATGGCTGCTGCTACTCAGCCTACTATTCTCAAATGTTCTTACGGTATGATTTACGGAGCCAATAACGTTATCGAAGGTTATAAAAATTGGAGCGCCGGAAATAATAAAGACGAAGAAACAGGCGATTATACCTGGCTCTCGGCCGATACTACCAACAACTACACGATGGCTACCGCCGAATTGGCATGGGACGATTTCTATGACAGATACAACAAGGATTTCTCACTCTTGAAATCGTATAAAGTGTATACTGCCGGTGCCGATATTGAAGGTAATCCGACTTATATAGGTGCCGAAGAGTGGTATCTCGATGAGTTCCCCGTAAAAGCTGCTGTGAATGTTTCTATTGCCGGTGGTTCTACCACTGCTTCTGTTACCGTACAGCCCGAGAAGACTATTTATTTCGTGGGTGACGAAATTACGGTAAGTATAGACCTCCACGATGGACTGAATACCTTTATGGGTTGGAGCGATGGTGTGAGCGAAATGAACCGAACCATTACACTCACCGGCGATTTGAACCTTACCGCCAACGTCGTTTCGGCTGACTATGAAATGTTATGGGACTTCTGCCAGCTTAAAGATGGTAGCTCCAAAAACCTGACATTGCCGTTTGCTGCTAATCACGCAGCCAATGCTGAAAACGTAGGACAACTTGGTATTATGACCGTTGAACACTCGGCCGATGGCGTAACCTATGCCGATACGACTTTCGCTCAGACCCGTAACAACAAAGCTTATATCTACAATGGTAGTGCAGAACCCGTACTCTTCATGGCCGGACTGTTGCGTACCCGTCTCGACTCTGTTGTCGTTGAACAAGAAGAGGCTGCTGCCGGATATAACGAAGAGCTTACCAAGGCTTGCTGCGCTAACCCCGACTACTACTATATCAAGTTCTCGACCAAAGGCATGACCGGTGTGAAAGTTTCTGCCGTCCTCCTGGCCGAAGCCCGTATGCACAAGACTACGAAAATGGAGTATTCGCTCGACAATGCAAGTTGGAATACTCTCACCACCATCACAATCGACTCTGTGGGTGATGCATGGCGCGATGCCATTGCTACTCTGCCTGCTGCTGCCGAGAATCAAGATGTTGTGTATGTACGCTGGATTGGTGATGTTGACTCTCCCATCGTAGGTCCGGGTATGGCCGGAACCGACAAGGACGCTAATGGCTGGCCCGTATCGAGAAAATACTATACCTATCAGTTCATTGGTAATATCAAGGTAACGGCCGAGACCGGTGGTTCTGCCATCGAAGAGGCTCAAGCCGAAGTTACCGCTCTTGTTGTGGCACAAAATGGCGATCAGGTAACGGTAAGTAATGCCGACGCTGCTACGGTAGAACTCTATGCTGCCAACGGTTCGTTGCTTGCATCTGAAGCTGTAATCAACGGTTCTGCCACGATTACTTTGCCCGCCCACGGTGTATACTACATTAAAGCCGGTAAAGAGGCTAAATCGGTAGTTTACTAGTAAATAACTCAATGCGGTTTGTGCCGTACGAGTAACTCTAAAACAAGTCTTGGTACAGATTTCTGTACCAGACTTGTTTTTTCAATAAAAAAAATTAATTTTTTGTTGTCAAGTTTTTAGAAATTTCTTATCTTTGGGAAATAAGAAGAATATGCTCTAATTGAATATACATAGGAGAAAGTCTGATAGAATAAAATACGACGTCTCATTGACGCAAACCACTAAAATTCACAGCTCTGATAGAAAAACATATAGCAACCCCATCAATCTGATATAAATCATTGAAAGTAAATCTGATAGAAAAGATAATATAAACACGCTGTCCCAGCGGTGCAAACCACTAAAATACACAGCTCTGATAGAAAACATGTAGCAACCCCATCAATCGGGTATAAATCATTGAAAGTAACTCTGATAGAAAAGATAATATAACACGGCGTCCCAGCGGCGCAAACCACTAAAATCCATAGCTCTGATAGAAAAACACATATAGAAAGCCTCCATCAATCGAGTATAAATCATTGAAAATAACTCTGATAGGAAAGATATAGCTACAATCAACCTTTAATCCAAAAAATGTTAGTATTATGAGAAAAATTATTACACTTGCTGCTGCTTTTATGGCAACAGTGCTATCTTACCAGGCTGTTGCCGATAGTTGGATAGCAACTACATCTGCTGAATTTACGTCGGCGTTGGGACAAATCGGTCGTAAGTTTGGGGCCAGAGATACTATTTTTGTGAATCCCGAGAGCCCCGATGTGATTATCTCTACAGGTACGGGTACCTATAAAAATGTACCTACTGCCGGTAAGTTGTGGATTATCGGTATGCCTACTAATTTTAAGCCAATCCTTCAATTGCGTTGGTCGACCGAATCTGATACTGAGCCCAACAGCGACCTCGGTCTCTATTTTGAGAATGTAAATCTTCAATATTCCAGTGGAAACCAGGCCTCTTCGGGGCAAATAATTATGTGGTCAAATTGTAAATGCGATATTGACTCATTGGTTCTCCGCAACTGTGATCTTTCCAATTATCCCCGAACCTTCTACCGTTCGGTGCCTGCAACTGACGAAAACGGAAATTACGAGGCCATGGGTACCATCAACTATTTCGAGATGAGTGGCTGTCGTGTTTACAACAATAACGTGACTTCTGGCAACCGTTGGCCGTGCATCTACTTTGGTCAAGTACCCATCGAGGTGGTATTCCGCAATAATACCTTCTATGACCTGCCTTACTTGAAATCTATCTTTACGATGAACTATATTACCGATGAAACAGGCCGAGCCGACGGATATGTGACATTCGAAAACAATACTGTGATAGTAGCCGGGTCGTATGTAGGAAATGGAGCTTTCAGCGTGATCAATGTAGGAGACTATATGGGAATGGGTTCGGAGTTTTACATCAACAACAACCTCTTCCTCTATCCCGACTATGTCGATGATTTGAACCTCGAAAAGACCGACTCTCCCACCATTATTTCGTGTGCCTATGGTAGTATCTATGCTTCCAACAATGTGATTGAAGGTTTTAAGCCCTGGATTGCAGGAAACAACAAAGACGATGAAGGCAATTATACCTGGCTTCTTGCCGATACGACAAATAACTACACGATGGCCGATGTAGAGCTGGCTTGGGACGATTTCTATGACAGATACAACGACAACTTCCAATTGCTGAAATCGTATAAGGCTTATACCGCCGGCGTCGATGCAGAAGGAAATCCCACCTATCTCGGAGCAGGTGAGTGGTATGTCGATGAATTCCCTGTCAAGGCTGCTGTCAATGTTACCATCGAAGGAGGCTCTACCACAGCATCCGTCAATGTTCAGCCCAAGAAAAACGTCTATTTCGTAGGCGATGAAATTACTGTAGAAATCGACCTTCACGATGGTCTCAACACCTTTATGGGTTGGAGCGATGGTGTGATGGATATGAACCGTACTATCACCCTTACCGGCGATCTTAACCTGACAGCCAACGTTGTTTCGCAAAACTATGAATTGTTGTGGGACTTCTGCCAACTCAAAGACGGTAACAACAAGACCGTGACCCTCCCGTTTGCTGCCAACCACGTTGCCAACAGTGAGAATCCCGGTGCATTCGGTATCATGACGGTTGAACACTCGGCCGATGGTGCTACCTATGCCGACACGACCGGTTGCCAAAGCCGTAACAACAAGGCTTATATCTATAACGGTAGTGAAGAACCTGTTCTCTTCATGGCTGCTCTCCTGCGTACCCGTCTCGATTCGGTTGTTGTAGAACAAGAAGAAGCTGCTGCCGGTTACAAGGAAGAACTTACCAAGGCTTGCTGCGCTAATCCCGACTATTCGTACATCAAATTCTCGACCAAAGGCATGACCGGCGTGGAAGTATCTGCCGTTCTTCTGGCCGAAGCCCGTATGCACAAGACCACGAAGATGGAATACTCGCTCGACAATGCCACTTGGAATACCCTCACGACCATCACCATCGACTCTGTGGGCGATTGCTGGCGCGATGCCATAGCTACTCTGCCTGCTGCTGCCGAGAACCAAGATGCCGTGTATGTACGTTGGATTGGTGACGTTGAGTCGCCCATCGTAGGCCCGGGTATGGCCGGTACCGACAAAGATGCCAATGGCTGGCCTGTATCGAGAAAATACTACACCTATCAGTTCATCGGTAACATCAAAGTGACGGCCGAAGCCGGTGGTTCTGCCATCGAAGAGGCTCAGGCCGAAACCGCAGCCCTTGTCGTTGCCCAAAGTGGTGACCAAGTAACGGTAAGCAATGCCGAGGCCGCTACCGTGGAAGTTTATGCCGCCAACGGTGCGCTCATTACCTCCGAGGCTGTTGTCAACGGGGTTGCCACGGTTACGTTGCCTGCTCACGGTGTATATTACATCAAGGCCGGTAAAGACGCCAAAGCGGTCGTTTACTAATGATTTGATTGCGTAGACCGATTTCTTTTCGGTCTCATCGTTCAAGAATAAGAGCCGGGTGCGGAATTTCCGCACCCGGCTTGCTTTTTATCCTCTTCCCCGACAACGGGGAAAGGTTTGCTCTTTTCGGTATGAGCGGTTGAAGGAGGTCGCGGCCTTCCCTTATTCGCATGGACGAAAGAAAGCCCGTCGGCCGGAATGGCTGCGGGCTTTATGTCATTGTTTTTATCTCCTGCGGCGCGCGGCCTGCCGGGTTATTGGCGGGGAGACTTCACGGCCACATGGGCAAAGCGGGTGATATGTGGGGCAAGACGTCCTATCAGTTCGGGGCGGTTGGTTCGCACGGGGTTGATGTCGATGCCGCCGCGGCGTGTGTAGAAAGCCATGACCAGCAACTCTTCGGGGGCGAAATGAGCCCAAAGGGCCTGGTAAATCATCTCCACCACCTCTTCATGGAAATGGTTCTCGTCGCGGAACGAGACGATATAACGCAGCAGGGCGTCGACCGAGGGCAGCCGGTTGCCCCGCATGTAGAGGTAGAGGTCGCCCCAGTCGGGTTGTGAAGTGATTTTGCAGCGGCTGCGCAGCAGGTCGGTCATGCCTTGCAGGATTCCTTTCCCGGTGCCGATGCCCAATAAGGAAATGTCTTCTTTGTATGAGGAGAGGGGGCGCTCTTCCAAATCGTCAACACCCCAGTAGGTCCACTCGACAGGAGGCGTGCAGAGCCGGCCCGGCGATGTTGCCGTGTGCGCCTCGGCTTCGCGCGGCGACTCCACAACGACTTCGACCCGGGTTTCGAGCAGCGTCGAAAGGTCGCGAGCCACCGTGGTGGAGATGTGGCGGGCCGCTTCGTCGGCGCTCACCCCGCAATGGGTCATGTTGAAGGAGTTGAGGTAGAGTTTCAGCGATTTGCTCTCGACGATGTAGCGGCTCTCGCACGGGTAAAGCAACCGCATGATGAGATTCACGGGAGCTCCACCCTCGGTGAGGGTGCTCACTTCGTATGCGTTCCACAGGTCATAGCCGGTGAAGGGCAGGCTGGCGGTGTCGATGGCGTGTGCCTCGCGGTTATCGGCACGGTCGACCCGTACCAGTACCTCGGGCGCATAATGGTCGGGGTAGGCCACTTGTCGGCCTAAGACATGCTGTGTCGTTTCGTGGGTCATGGGTGTGAAGGTTCGGTGGGGAGGAGCAGGGAACTGTCGCCGTAGCTGAGAAAGCGGAAGTCGTGTGCGAGGGCATAGTCGTAGACTTCGTGCCAACGGTCGCCGATGAGTGCCGAGACGAGCAGCAGCAGGGTGCTGCGGGGCTGGTGGAAGTTGGTGATGAGCCCTTGCACGATGTGCCAACGGTAGCCCGGCACGATGATGATGCGGGTCGCCGAGACGAGACGGTCGAGGCGGTTGCGGTCGAGATAGTCGACGAGGGCGAGGAGTGCGTCACGGGCGGGAATGTCGGGTGTGCCGTCGTAGGGCTGCCACTGCTCGACGATGAGCCGTTCGGCCGTGGCATCGGGGTGTTGCACCAGCGTGCGCCCCATGTAATAGAGGCTTTCGAGTGTGCGCACCGAGGTGGTGCCGACGGCGATGACCCGTCGTGTGGTAGTGGCCAGCGCAAGGAGGGCCTCACGCGATACCGAGATGTACTCGGTGTGCATGGCGTGGCCGGCAATGGTGTCGCTCTTCACCGGCTTGAAGGTGCCGGCTCCCACATGCAGGGTGAGTTCCAGACGGGGAATGTCTCTCTCCTGCAAGGCGGTGAAGACTTCGGGGGTGAAGTGCAGGCCGGCCGTGGGGGCGGCCACCGAGCCTTCGATGCGCGAATAGACCGTCTGGTAGGTAACCTTGTCGCTCTCTTCGCTCTCCCGGTTGAGATAGGGCGGAATGGGTAGCTCGCCGAAGGCTTCGAGCAGCGAGGCAAAGGTGGTGCCGGCGTCGTCCCAGGAAAAGGCGATTTCGTGGCTTTCGCTGTCGGTGTGGTCTATCCGTTCGGCCCGCAGGGTGATGTCGCGACCTTCGACCCGTAACGTGCGGGAGAGAGGACCTTGTTTCCACTTGCGCAGGTTGCCCACCAGGCAGCGCCACACGCAGCGACCTGTCGTCTGGAACGACATCAGGTAGTCGCAGGGGGCGAGCGGTTCGAGGCAGAATATCTCGATGAGGGTGCCCGTTTCTTTGCGGAAGTGAAGCCGCGCCTGTATGACACGGGTGTTGTTGCACACGAGCAGAGCGTCGGCCGGCAACCATTCGGGCAGGTGGCTGAATGTCGACTCCGATATTTCTCCGCCGCGGTAAAGCAGCAGTTTCGAGGTGTCGCGACGGGCGAGGGGATATTTGGCTATTCGTTCGTCGGGCAGCGGGTAGTCGTAGTCGTCGATGCGGATATCTTGTGGTTTTTGCATAATCAGGTATTGAATATCTCTGCAAAAATAAGCATCTTTGCACGATAAATAGGAATGATTATGGTAAAAGTAGGAGATAAGGTGCGTTTCCTCAACGCCGTGGGCGGAGGTATCGTGCGCCGGGTCGACCGCGATGTGGCACTGGTCGAGGAAGAAGACGGGTTTGAAACGCCCGTGCTTGTCAGGGAGTGTGTGGTGATAGAGAGCGGCCGCCGGCAGGACGACGGCGCGGTACCTGCCGACAAGCAGGAGCCCGCCGTGCGGTGAAGCAGCCGGTCGCCGCTGTCCGTCCCGATGACGAAGAGGCGCCCGAATGGCCGCTCGTCGAGACCCGCACGGGTGAGCGTCTCAGCCTTTACTTGGCTTTTGTGCCCGATGCCGTCAATCATTTGGGCTCGACGACGTTTGAGACCTATCTCATCAACGACAGCAACTATTACCTCGACTATACTTACGCCGTCTCGGGCGAGACGGGCGAGTGGAACCTCGCTGCACGCGGCACGATAGAGCCTAACGTGCAGGTGTGTATCGAACGGTTCGGCCAGGAGTCGGTCAACCGTTTCGGGCGCGTGTCGGTGCAGGCACTCGCCTACAAGCGCGGCAAGGGCTATGCCTGCAAGGAGCCGGTGTCGGCACTCCTGCGCATCGACCCGGTGAAGTTTTACAAACTGCACACCTTCGGTGCCAACGACTTCTTCGAAGAAAAGGCTTGGGTATTGCCCCTTGTCGAAGGTGACCTGCCCGCGGTCGAAATCCCCCTCGACGCCAAGGCGCTCGAAAAGGCCATGCAGGAGAAGAACACGCCGCAGCAACCTCGTAAGATTCCTCGTCAGAAAGCGCCCAAGGAAGGCCCGGTGGAGGTCGACTTGCACATACACGAACTGGTCGACACGACGGCCGGAATGAGCAATGCCGACATGTTGCAATTGCAGTTGCAGACCTTCCGCGATACACTCGACCGCTACAAGGGCGAGAAAGGACGCAAAATCATCTTCATTCATGGAAAGGGCGACGGAGTGCTGCGCCGTGCCATTCTCGAAGAGTTGCAGCGCAAATACAAAAATTACGAGTACCAGGACGCCTCGTTCAGGGAGTATGGCTTCGGTGCCACGCAGGTGACGATACGCTGACAGCCGGCACACGCTACGTCTTCCCCCCGGGAGCGCCATGATGCACTCGTGGCGCCACCGAGTGGCCGCACGGCGGAGACCCGATGCCCGGAAGCTGTTCCCGTATGTGGAAAACTTTCGGAACGACAAGGCCGTAAAAACGTCGGAATATCGTATCTTTGTGCATTCATCTTATAATGGTATGGAAACATTTCAAATATCAAGAAATTCTGCTAAAGAACAAAGTAAAGAGATTGCTAATATAAATGTTCTCCGAAGTGATTTCATCAGAACAAGAACAGAAGGCAGTAATATTCCTATTGGTATAGATACACTAATTTATGTTGTTAATTTTTCTAATAATAATGGATTCGTATTAGTTGCAGCAGATAAACGTACAGAACCTATCTTTGCAATAATAGAAGAAGGTAATTTCAGTTTTGAACAACTTGAAAAAGAAGAAAATGATATGTTTCTTACTTTTTTAGACCATGCCATCAGTACCGAACTGGAAGATATTAAAAATTTTAAAGATAATCTTCAAACAAGAGCAACATCTAAAGGGTGGACTATATTAACACAGTATTCTCCAATATTAAAAACCCAATGGTCACAAGGTGGAAAAAGCAATCCTAATTCTTATGGTAAATACTGCCCTAATAAAACAACAGGTTGTACAGTAACAGCAACAGCTCAAATTTTATCTCATTTCAAAACACCAACTCGTGTTAGCTGGTCACATAATGGCTTTGGTGGTAGTTCTGATTTATACTGGACTCAAATACTTTCTGATTGCGAGAAATACAATGGTGTTTTATCTCCAGAAAGAACCCCACAGTCGTTAGATCAAGTTGCTCATTTATGTAGATATCTTGGTAATTCATTTGGTGCAGACTATAATTCTGATGGAAGTACAGGCGTTAAAGAAAACAAGCCTATTGACTGGTTCAATAAATGGAGTGGTTTAAAAGCAACTAAGTTAAAGGAGTATAATGAAAGCCAAATTATATCTGCTATAAAAAACGGAAACCCGGTCTATGCTAGAGGTAATTCAGGTAGAAAAAAATTTTTGGGAATCACAATAAAATATACAGGAGGACATGCTTGGGTTTATGACGGCTATATCTTAGCAACAAAAAATGGTAAACAACAGAATCTGATTCATTGTAATTGGGGCTGGGGTACAGGCCGTAATGGCTATTACCTAAGTAAAGTTTTTGATACAAACAAAGGAGCAGAAATAAAAGACTATGAGATTACTCGTAGTGGTACATCTGGTTATTATAAATATAATCTTGAATATTCAATCATATCGCGATGAAAAGTATTTTATTACTATTTTTATTATTAATCTTTACTACTACATTTGTAGCTTGTGATAGTAAAGATGGTGATTGGGAGCCTATGAAATGGGAAACTAATATAGCTATCACGAATAAGAAGCATATAGTAGAAGTATCAAAATCTGGGGATACTTATATCTTAAAATGTAAAAATTATGCTTCTTTTTGGATTGATGCTTTATATGAAAATGGTAAAGAGTTTCCAATTAACCCAGAAAATGATGGAACTGTAAAAGGAGAATGGTTTTCTGTCAGTATTGAAAAAAATATTATGACAGTTGTTGTATTACCGAACCATAATAATTCAAATCGTTATTTATCTATTGGACTCACAGCTGGAGATATTTTTGATTCATTTTCTTTTAAACAAGATTGATATTTGATAAAAGTATTAATCTTACATATCGCAAAAATAATGGCAACAAAACCTTCCATACCCAAAGGAACCCGGGACTTTTCGCCCGAAGAGATGGCGAAACGCAACTATATTTTCAATACGATACGCGAGGTATTCCACCTTTTCGGTTTCCAGCAGATAGAGACGCCGGCCATGGAGAACCTCTCGACCCTCATGGGAAAATACGGCGAAGAGGGTGACAAACTGCTCTTCAAGGTGCTGAACTCGGGCGACTTTCTCGCCGACCTCTCCGATGAAGAGCTGACCGGCCGTCAGACAACCCGCCTGGCGTCGAAACTTTGCGAGAAAGGGCTGCGCTATGACCTGACAGTGCCCTTTGCCCGTTTCGTGGTCATGCACCGCGGCGAACTCTCGTTTCCCTTCAAACGCTATCAGATACAGCCCGTGTGGCGGGCCGACCGTCCGCAGAAGGGCCGTTACCGCGAGTTTTTCCAGTGTGATGCCGACGTGGTGGGCTCCGATTCGCTCCTCAATGAGGTAGAACTGCTGCGTCTTATCGATGAGGTCTTTGCCTGCTTCGGTATACGGGTGGCCGTGAAACTCAACAACCGCAAGGTTCTCAGCGGTATTGCCGAAATCATCGGGGCCCCCGAAAAAATCGTCGACATTACCGTGGCCATCGACAAGCTCGACAAGATAGGCCTTGACAATGTGAACGCCGAGCTGCGCGAGAAGGGTCTCGACGAAGAGGCCATGGCCCGGTTGCAACCCATCATTCTGCTGCAAGGCGACAACCGCTCCAAGCTGGCCACCCTGCGTTCACAACTGGCCACTTCGGAAGTCGGCATGAAAGGCATTGAAGAGTTGGAGTATATTCTCGACCGCATCGAGAAGTCGCCCCTGCGTGCCGCTCTTGAAATAGATCTCACCTTGGCACGCGGTCTCAACTACTATACCGGCGCCATCGTCGAGGTGAAGGCGCTCGACGTGGTCATCGGCAGCATTACCGGTGGCGGACGCTACGACAATCTTACGGGAGTCTTTGGAATGCCCGGACTCTCGGGTGTGGGTATCTCCTTCGGTGCCGACCGCATCTACGACGTGCTCAACCAGCTCGACCTCTATCCCTCCGATTCGCTCACGACAACACAGATACTTTTTGTCAACTTTGGCGAGAAGGAGGCCGACGCCTGCCTCGAATACATTGCCCGACTGCGTGCCCAGGGGGTGCGTGCCGAGCTCTATCCCGAGACCGGGAAACTGAAAAAACAGATGGGCTATGCCGATGCCAAGAAGATTCCGTATGTGGCTCTTGTCGGTGAGAACGAAATTCTCTCGGGCGAGATAACCGTCAAAAACATGGCTACCGGAGAGCAGGAGCAGTTGTCGCTCGATGTGCTGGCCGACCGGTTGAAAAATTAGTCTACGTCATGAACAGCGAAATATACATCACTCCGGCTACGGAAGCCGATATTCCTCTGCTGCGAGACATGGCACGTGCCACGTTCTATCCCACCTACCGCACGATACTCTCGCCCGAGCAGCTCGAGTATATGTACGACTGGATGTATTCCGAGACGAGCCTGCAAAACCAGATGCGCGAAGGTCATCGTTTTTTCATTGCCCGAGACCGTGCGACGGAGAGCCCGCTGGGCTATGTCTCCATCGAGCCACAGGGCGAAAGACTGGTGCATCTGCAAAAAATCTATGTCTGTCCCGAGCAGCAGGGCCGGCATGTGGGTCGGGCGTTGATAGAACGGGCCTTTGAAGAGGCTCGGTGTCTCTTCCCCGACCGGCACGGACGGATCGAGCTCAATGTCAACCGTCAGAATCCGGCGCTGGCTTTTTATCAGCATATGGGTATGCGCATTGCATCGAGTGGCGATTTCGACATCGGTAACGGTTATTTCATGAACGACTATATCATGGCCATTGATTTCTGATGGGCTCTGCCCTTTACCCGACTATACGCGAGCGGCGCATCATATATGTGATGCGCCGCTCGCTGTGTTTATATCGCTTTACCCGAGGAAAGTCGATGGTCGAGACGGGCAAGATAGCCCAGCTTGTAGAGGTCAAAAAACCGGAGTCGAGGGTGCCTCCCCAGCAGGTTGCGTCGCAACGCTCCGCCGAACAGCGCGAAAAACAGCCTCACGGCCGGTTGCAGGCCGGCCCGTTTGAGCCGTTGCTGTATGTCGAGAATGCGCACATGACGTCCCATGAGATGCTGGTAGCGGCGGGCATTAGTCAGTCCTGTCTCGGTCTTTTTCAGAAATGTCTCACTGCTGTCGGTGATGTCGTGGAATACCGGGTTGTCGATGTAGCGCAGGGCGATGCCCCGGGCTTGAAGTTCTTTGCCGAAGAGGGTGTCTTCGTAACCATAGGAGGTGATTTCCTCACAATATTTGACGCGATTGAATATGTCGCGGGGTATGAGGCAGCTGAATCCTGGAAAATGAGCGTAGGGGTTGCGGTTACACTCCTTGGCTGTGTGTTCTTCTCGGCTCCTGGCGTAGACATAGCGCAGGTTGCTCATGGCTTCGCTCTCGGAACAACCGGGAACGCGGAAGCGGATAGTCCCGCCGATGACCGTGTCGGGGCGGGCCGCCTGCACATATCGTGCAATAAATTGTTTGTCACAGGGCATGAGGTCGCTGTCGAAAAACAGCAGATAGTCGTGTTGTGCCAGTGAAGCAAGATAGTTGCAGTTGTGGGCTCGCCCTCCGTTGCGGTCGAGCTCTACAAACCGGCAGTGAGGCCAGCTGTTGATAACGCGGTTCCCGGCTTTACTCTCTTCGTCGGGAGAGCCGTCGTCGCTGACAATGATTTCGTAGTCGATACCCAAGGCATCGGCCTGTGTGGCGAGTTCGCGTACAAAGGCCGAACAGTCGAGCCGGTAGGTGGGAATGAGTATGGAGAGCATAATGTGTGGTTGGGATTACATGAGACGGTAGTTGATGTCGAGCACGCGGAATTCGGTGCGACGGTTCAGGGCGTTGGCAATCTCCTGCTGCTCGGGGGGCAGGGCACGAATGTATTCGTCGGTAAGCACGTCACCCTCCTTGAACATGGGATATTCGCGGGCCTGTTTGCGGGTGATGGTGCGGGGCTGGCTCTTTCCGTAACCTTTCGGGGTGAGGCGGTCGGCCGCCACGCCGTGTTGTATGAGGTAGTCGACAACCGCCTTGGCTCGCCGTTCCGAGAGGCGGAGGTTGTAATTCTCGTTACCTATCATGTCGGTGTGCGCACCCAGTTCGATGGATACGTTGGGGTTGTCTTCGAGCATCTGTATGATTTCGTTAAGGGCGGCTGCCGATTCGGGGGTAACGTCGGCACGGTCAAACTCGTAGAAGACATTCTCCACGATGACCGGCTTATTGATGGCCGCCAGTATGAAGTCGAGGCCATAGGTCTCGTTGCGCTCCTCGGCATCGCTGGTAAATTCGCCCCGGGAGTTGAGATACCCGTTGCAGCCGGCCATCATCACATAGTCGATGCCCAGGTCGAGGCGGAACTTGTAGGAGCCGTCTTCTTTGGAGTAGGCCTTCTGGTTCGACCCGTCTTTACCCACGATGCGAATGATGGCGTTGGGTATGGGCTCTTCGTCCTGGTCCATGACCATTCCCGTAATCCACACCTCGATGACGGGCAACTCAAAACTGTACAGATGGTCATAGCCGCGGGCGTCGTTGCGGTTGGAACTGAAAAATCCGGCTTCCCGCCCTGTTTCAAAGGTGATGCCGAAGTCGTCGCCGGCCGAGTTGATAGGATAACCGAGGTTCTCGATTTTCCACACCCCGAACTCGTTCATCGTGGCCTTGAACAGGTCGAGACCGCCCATGCCCGGGTGTCCGTCGGAAGCAAAATAGAGCGTGCTGTCCGACTTGATGTAGGGGAACATTTCGTCGCCCGGCGTATTTATCTGTACGCCGAGGTTCTCGACTCCCGTGCCGCGCTCGGTCAGGTCGATGCGCCAGATGTCTTTGCCGCCATAGCCGCCGGGCATGTCCGAGACGAAATAGAGATATTTCCCGTCGGGTGAGACGGCCGGATGGGCAAAGGTCGATAGGGTATCGCCCGTTATCTCAAACAGCTGTGCTTCGCTCCACTGGGCATCGTTGCGCGATGAGGTGCATATCTCGACCGAGGTGTTCACCCCCTCTTCGTGACGGGCCCGGGTGAGGTACATCGTGTTGCCGTCGGGCGAGAAGGAGATGATGCCCTCGTCGTTTTCGGTGTTAAGGCTGCCTTCGGCCGGTTCGGGACGTTGCCAAGCCCCCTTTTCATCTTTCCGGGCAAAGAATATGTCGTTGTTTTTCAATCCGGTGATGTCGTTCTTCTTGTCGCCCGAGGCTTTGTCGTTGGTGGAGCAGAAGTAGAGCAGGTCGTTGTCGGTGCCGAGAAACATGGGGGCACACTCGCTGCGGCGGGAGTTGAAGAGGTCGGCCCGTTTCACCACATAGCGGGTGGGGGAGGCTTTCCATTCGGGAGCCGACTGGCAACCCCGCAGTCCGTTTCGGGTACGGCTGTCGTCGGGTTTCAGGGCGAGAAAGGCTTCGTAGTTTTTCTGGGCATCTTTGTATTTACCCTGCATCTGTTGGGCCCGGGCCAGGTAGAAGAGTGCCATGCTGTCGGGGTAGTTGTAGCGCACGGCATTCTGGTAGCCGGCCGCCGAGCGTGGAGCTGCATTGAGGCGGCGGTTGCACTCGCCGATGCGGAAGGCTATTTGTCCGCGTTTGGCCCGTTCCTTGGCCGGCGTCTTGTTGTAGACCTTGCGGTAGGTGGTGGCTGCGGCAAAGTATTCGCCCCGTTCGTATTGGGCGTTGGCCGTGCTCAGTTTGGCTCCGCACCCGTAGACGAGCAGGAGCCATACCAGCGAGGCGAGCCATACCATTCCGTGTTTCATTCGGTCCATTTTTGAGGTGGTAAATTTAGCGAAAACTGCGGGCCGGCACAAGTGAAAAAAACGATTTCGGACTTGAGGACCGGCCCTGCTTTCGTCATGCTATAAATATACGGAGAAATGCTCGTTTTATTGCTTCATCATGCGATATAAAGCAAAAGTCCGACCTCTGGGGCCGGACTTTGTAAAACCAGAAATTGATAATGTCTAAGGAATCGTGATGGTGTAGTCACCCTGCACGGTAACATAGGTGATGAGTTCGCCCGAGGGCACTTCAGCCGGAAGTCCCTTGATGGCGAGACAGGCAAAACACGGTAGACAGAAAGTTCCCAATGGCAGCCCGATACCCAGACCGAGTGCCAGCCCACGACGTTTCTTCCCTGCATATTCGACCGAGCGCGACAGTCTGATGTCTTGACCGTCGACCGCCCGTACCGAAAGAAGGTTCAGCCGGATTTTTCCTTCCCGACCTAGACCTTTCGGCTTTTCGACCTTGGCCTCTATTCTTACCGGAGTACCTCGGCGGATAAGAGTCTGTCGAGTTGCAGGATCTTTGATGTCGTTGTCGGTAACGGCGTTGATAATTTTGGGAACCTTTTTCCCGTCAAATCCATCGATGATGCGCACTTCGAGTATTTCTCCATGAGATAGTCTGGCTTGTTTTTGTGCCGTGGCGGTCATGCCGGCAAACAGGCACACGAAAAGAACAGTTTTTAAAGCGAAATTTTTCATAGTTCTATATATTTGGTCAGGAACAGCGAATATATTATATCTTTTCTTCGTATCCCTTTCCTTTTTCTTTTTTGTGTATTGTAAAAATCTTTTTTCTTAAAAAGAGTATTTGTGGAGCATCTACTCTCTTTTTCTGCATTATTTATTATAAATATAGTTTGTTGGCGCAAATATATGGTTTATACATGAAAATAAAAAGATGATATGTAAAAATTTTTAGCAATACTTTTATCGGGGCAATCACTATACTGTGTTTTTTCAAGGAGGAGTGTCGCTGAATATTTAAGGCATTTTTAAGAATGTGTTTTATGAAGAAAAACGTATATTTAGGCAATAAATATTTGCCGCCATGAAACAGATTCCTGCCTCCGAACTTATTCTCCATGCCGACGGGTCGGTGTTTCACCTGCATCTCCGTCCCGAGCAGTTGGCCGACAAGGTGATACTCGTCGGCGATCCCGGTCGTGTCAATACCGTAGCGTCGTTTTTCGACGAGCGCGAGTGCGAGGTCAGCAACCGGGAGTTCCATTCGATAACCGGAAGCTACCGGGGCAAGCGCCTCACGGTTGTGTCGCACGGTATAGGTACCGACAATATCGACATCGTGCTCAACGAACTCGATGCGCTGGCCAACATTGACCTGTCGACCCGCACGGTGCGCGACACGCTACGTCGGCTCACATTGGTGCGCATAGGTACCTCGGGTGGTCTGCAACCTCATGTACCCATCGGTACCTATGTGGTGGCCGAGAAGTCTATCGGCTTTGATGGCGTGCTCAATTTCTATGCCGGACGCGATGCGGTGAGCGACCTCGATTTTGAACGGGCGTTCTGCGATTATGTGGGGTGGAATAGCCAGTGGGCGGCTCCTTATGTTGTCGATGCCGATGCCGAACTGGTGGCCCGCGTGGCCGGCGAGGAGATGGTGCGGGGCATCACCATCTCGGCCAATGGTTTCTATGCTCCGCAGGGGCGCGAATTACGCCTCGCTCCGGCCGACCCCGACCTCAACCGCAAAATCGAGGCTTTCCGCTACCACGGGCGCACGATAACCAATTATGAGATGGAGAGTTCGGCGCTGGCCGGGCTGTCGCGCCTCATGGGCCACCGTGCCATGACGGTGTGCTGCATCATTGCCAACCGCCTTGCCGGTGAGGCCAATACCGGTTACAAAGGTTCGGTAGAGGGGCTTATCGAGCTGGTCTTGCAGCGTATCTGATGGCAGGTACGATGCTGGGGACCCTCTTGCGTGGTCCGTATGAGTAAAACATGAAAGCAGCGGCCCGATCGACTGATCGAGCCGCTGCTGCATGAGGAGAGAAGGAATGGCGGTTGGACTATTTGATTTCAATCTCTTCTTTGAGGTCTATTTCCTGGCCTTCGTTATCGTATATCTTGTATTCGAGCAAGGCCAAAGACTGATTGGGAATGAGTTTTATTCCGCGGGTATATTTGTTTTTCCATCTCCATAAGAGGGAAAAGAACCCTTGGGTGATGTACGCTGCGATGTACGGGTGTACGTGTAGGGAGAATTTCTTCACTTTGAATTTTTTCACCAGAAAGGCGATTTTGGCTTCGAGGTGGTCGGTAAAGAGTATCGACGGGGGTATCTTGCCTTTGCCGTTGCACACGGGGCAGTCTTCGTCGGTCATGATATCGAGGGCGGGACGCACCCGGTGACGGGTAATCTGCATAAGTCCGAACTTGCTGAGCGGCAATATGTTGTGTCGGGCTCGGTCGCTCTCCATGAGCTCTTTCATGCGGTCGTAGAGCTTCTGTCGGTTCTCGGCATTGTCCATGTCGATGTAGTCGATGACGATGATGCCGCCCATATCGCGCAGCCGCAATTGGCGGGCAATCTCTTCGGCGGCGGCCATGTTCACTTCGAAGGCGGTGTTTTCCTGGTCGGCATTGGGTTTGGAGCGGTTGCCGCTGTTGACGTCGATGACGTGGAGAGCCTCGGTGTGTTCGATGATGAGGTAGGCTCCGTTGCGGAACGAGATGGTTTTACCGAACGATGATTTGATTTGCTTCGTGATGGCAAAGTGGTCGAAGATGGGAATATCGTCGGTGTAGAGTTTGACGATGTCTTTGCACTCGGGAGCGATGATATTTACATAGTCGTGGATATGCTGGAAAGTCTCTGAGTCGTTGACGTAGATATTCTCAAATGAGGGGTTGAAAATATCCCGCAGCAGGCCTACGGCACGTCCGGTCTCTTCGTAGATGAGCGAGGGTGCCTTGGCTTTTTGCAGTTTGGCGAGACTGTCTTCCCAGCGTTTCACCAGCGTCTTCATTTCGTTGTCGAGCTCGGCTACGCGTTTGCCTTCGGCTACGGTGCGTACGATGACGCCGAAGTTCTGAGGCTTGATACTGTGAATGAGCTGGCGTAAACGGGTTTTCTCTTCGTTCGATTTTATTTTCTGCGATACCGATACCTTGTCGGCAAACGGTATCAGTACCAGAAACCGTCCTGCAAAGGAGAGTTCGGCCGTGAGGCGCGGTCCTTTGGTCGATATGGGCTCTTTGGTGATTTGCACCAGAATCTCCTGGCCTACGCTGAGCAGGTCGCTGATGACTCCCTCCTTGTCGAGCTCTTTCTGCAACTTGAATTTGGGCAGAGAGAGCATGTGCTTGCGGTCGGAGAGCGACTGCTTGGTAAATTTTGCGCTCGTGGTGAAGAACGGACCTAAGTCCTGGTAGTGAAGAAATGCGTCTTTTTCGTAACCTATGTCGACAAATGCAGCGTTCAATCCCGGCATCAGTTTCTTGACTTTCCCCAAGTAGATATCGCCCAGTGCAAATGAGATGTTGCACGGCTCTTTTTGCAGCTCGACCAACCGCTTGTCGTTGAGCAGCGCGATAGATACCTCTTTGGGTTGTACGTCTACGACTAATTCGCTTGACACTTCGGGGTTGTTTTAGGTTACTTGACTGTGTAGAATAGTTGTTCTTAAAAGCCAAAAGACAAACTCTTGAACGAGTCAGGAGTTTGTCCTTTGTTTGTCTTATTACAGATAAGAAGTGGAAAAGGTTTACTTTTTCTTCTTATGTCTGTTTTTTCTCAGTCTTTTTTTACGTTTGTGTGTTGCCATTTTATGGCCTTTTCTTTTTTTTCCGCTGGGCATGGTTATATGCGTTTAATATGTTAATAAATTTTGATTGCTCTTATCGAAATCCCTTATTTTACTTCGCTCATGAAGGTTTTGGCGGGTTTGAAAGCCGGGATATTGTGCTCGGGTATGATGATGGTCGTGCTTTTCGATATATTGCGAGCGGTCTTTTGGGCTCTTCTTTTCACGATGAAACTACCGAAACCTCTCAGGTATACATTGTTGCCTTTGGCCAGCGAACCTTTTACCGATTCCATGAATTGCTCAACGGTGGCCAATACGATAGCTTTCTCGATTCCTGTATTTTTTGAAATCTCGTTTACGATGTCTGCCTTAGTCATTGTTTTTTGTTTTATGATGATTAGCGTTTTTAAATTTTTGGTTTGCAAATATATAGCTTTTTCTTTTTTCGGCGAACGAATTTACTGTTTTTTTCTTTTCAATTTCGTTGCTACGATTTGCAAAACGGGTGCAAATATCGGAATAATTTTTGAGATTCGCTTCTTTTGATTCAGGAATATTTATAGGGTAAATCGCTTACCGTTCCAGCGATAGGCGATTGGAGATTCTCGGAGCAGTGGGGCAATGCGTTTATGGATTTCTTCGGGGAGATACTCTTTCAACGACTCTTCGGCCCATAGCGTGTCGCCTTTGATGGTATAGGATACGGGTAGCAGGTCGACGAGGTCGGCGGCCCGGCGACGCTCTTTTTTGGAGCCCTTGTCCATAAATGTTTCGGGAGTGGGTGCTGCAAACAGTCGGTCAGTTGCAATCGGTTGCCACCGTGTGTCGTAAAACGACAGTCGGCTGTCGTGGGCCGGAAGCGATACATTTTCTACAACAGCGATGATGCCCAGTGTGTCGGCTACGGGCAGCAGGGCGATTTGCAGGCTTGATGCCGAGGAGAGTTGCACGGTAATCTGCCGGTCGTCGAGCGAGGTAATCTCTATCGTTCCGCCCAGCGGGTGCTTTACACGGCTCTCGTGACCGGCGTCGTGCAGGTCGATGAGGTCTTTACGGCTATTCTCGCTGAGGTGTGGAAGCAGTTGTTTCGGAGCCGTAACGAAATAGCTGTCGATGGGGCGTCGACCGTAAGTGGTGATGCTCGTCAGCAGAAGCAGGGTAAAGAGTATCAATCTCGACATATCGGATATTTTTTACAAATATAGCGAAAGGTGAGCGCAGAGACAAAGAGAAAACAAAGTTTTATACTTTATGACTGTGCCTAACCAATTTCTATATCCTGTAAATCTTCTGGAAAGTCAAGGGCGTGGTCAATGAAAATGCAATTTTTGAGTAGAGGTTTTTATCAAACCTTTTTCTCCAATTTCCCTGGACTGGGAGACTAATGACGCGACTCGGTGAAAGTCTCAGACAGAACGGAGCCTTTCGACACCGCCCTGTCTGAGCAATGAATTTACCGGGTCCCCAGATAGAGGAAATACATACCGATGAGCACCAACAACAGGTCGACGGCTTTGCTGCGTATGTTTTTCTCGTGAAAGAAAAGGGCTCCGAAAAGGAAGCTCACCACAACGCCGCTGCGGCGAGCCATCGACACGATGGAAATCATCGAGTCGGGGAAACTCAGCGCATAGAAGTATATGAAGTCGGCGGCTACCAGAAATACCGATATGAAGAAGATGCTCCACCGCCACTGGAACGGGGTGGTGTCTTTCCGTTTTCTGTACCAGATGAGCAGGATGATAAACATGATGACCATCTGATAATAGGTGTACCACACCTGTACGACCATACGGTCGAAACCGTTTGATATGAGGAATTTATCGTACAGCGCGCTGAGTGCTCCCGTGATGGTGGCCAGTACGATGTAGTATATCCACTTGTCGTGGCTGAACCGTATGCCCTCTTTTTTTCCGGCCGAGGAGAGCATGAAGAAGGAGATAATCGACACGATGACACCTATCCATTGGTACAGGTTGAGCCGTTCGCCGAAAATGAGCAGGGCACCCAGCAGGGTGAGTACCGGTTGTGAGGCCTTTATGGTACCGGCGATGGTGATGGGCAGGTGCTTCATGGCGAAATAGGCAAATGTCCACGACGAGAGTACGATGACGGCTTTGAGCATGACGTAGAGATGCGTCGAAAAATCGGCTCGCGGAACATAGAACAGGGTTCCCTCGATGAGGTCGGGATTGAAGCGCGAGATGAGTACGGCCGGCAGGAAGAGGAGGCTGCAAAAGACCGTGTTGAGAAAGAGTATGGGAAGTACGGCGTTGTTGTTGAGCGCCAGTTTTTTAAATACCTCGTACATACCCAGCAGGGCTGCCGAGATGAAGGCAAAAATCAACCACATAACAAATCTTTTTTATTGTAAGAACAGTTCTTCGGGATAGGTAATGTCGGTAAGGAACAGGGCATTCCCGGGAGCCGACGTACCGGCTTTGCACCGGTCTCGTGCCTCGATGATGGAGCAGAAGCCGGCGACCGACAGTTTGCCCCGGCCCACCTCGACGAGGGTTCCCACGATGGCTCGCACCATGTTGCGCAGAAAGCGGTCGGCCGTGATTTCAAATACAAGGTCGTTGCCCGAGCGTGTCCATCCGGCATGGGTGATTCGGCAGTTGTTGGTCTTTACGTCGGTGTGCAACTTGCTGAAACTGGTAAAGTCGGTGTATTGCAGCAGGTGGGCGGCGGCCTCATTCATGCGTTCGACGTCGAGAGCCTTTCCCTCCATCGTCCAGCGGTAGCGGTCCTCGAAGGGGTTTTTCCCGCAGGAGATGTAGTAGCGGTAGGTTCTCGACTGTGCGTCGAAGCGGCTGTGGGCATCGGGTTTTACCCGGCAGATGCGGTAGACGACGATGTCGGGCGGCAGCATGCGGTTGAGCCGGTGTACCCATTGCGCCGTGTCGTCGAGAAGAAACGGCGCATCGACATGAGCTACCATCAGACGGGCGTGTACGCCGGCGTCGGTGCGGCCGGCCCCGGTAACGGCCGTCTCGCTGCGGAAGAGCAGCGAGACGGCTTTTTCGAGACGCTCCTGTACCGATATGCCGTTGGGTTGCCGTTGCCACCCGTGGTACTCGGTGCCGTCGTAAGCGAGGTATATGAAGTAACGGTATGTCTCGGTATCGGACATGGCCCGTCAATCTTTTTCGAGGTAAGTGTATCCGTAGAGGCCCGAGCGGTAGTTCGAGAGGAATTCCCGACCCTCTTCGGGAGTGATGACGCCGTTTTTCATTGAGCTGGTCACCCATGTCTCTACGCTGCGCACCATCTTCTTGGGGTTGTACTGTACATAGTCGAGTACTTCGGCCACGGTCTCGCCGTCGATGACCTGGTCTATCTCATAGTGGTCTTTGTACACGCTCACATGCACGGCGTTGGTATCGCCGAAGAGGTTATGCAGGTCGCCGAGTATCTCCTGATAAGCTCCTACGAGGAATACGCCGATGTAGTAGGGCTCCTTGTTGTTGAGCGCGTGCACCGGCAAGTGGTAGTTGAAGTTGCGAGTGGAGATGAAGTTGTCGATTTTTCCGTCGGAGTCGCAGGTGATGTCTTGCAGCGTGGCCGAGCGGTTGGGCTTCTCATCGAGCCGGCTGATGGGCATGATGGGGAATATCTGGTCTATGGCCCAGGAGTCGGGCAGCGACTGGAACAGAGAGAAGTTACAGAAATACTTGTCGGGCAACATTTTGGCAATCTTCTTCAACTCTTCGGGGGCGTGCTTTATTTCGTTGGCCATGTCGTAGACGTCGCGGGCTATCGACCAGAAGAGTCGTTCGATTTGGGCACGGGTGCGCAGGTCGAGCAGTCCCAGTCCGAAGAGGTCGAGGGCCTCTTCTCTGATTTGCAGGGCGTCGTGCCAGGTTTCGATGAGGCGGGGCTGGTTGAGGTTGTCCCACGAGTTATAGAGCTCCCGCACCAGTTCGTGGTCGGTTTCGGAAACTTCGGTGTTGTCGTCCCACTCGGGCAGGGTGGTCGTTTCGAGCACTTCAAATATGAGCACCGAGTGGTGAGCGGTGAGCGAGCGGCCCGATTCGGTGATGATGTTTGGCTGCGGCAGGTCATTCTTGGAGCATACGTCGACCAGCGTCCATATCGAGTCGTTGACATATTCCTGTATGGAGTAGTTCATGCTGCTCTCGCTCGTCGACGAGCGGGTACCGTCGTAGTCGACGCCCAGGCCGCCGCCTATGTCGACAAACTCGATGTTGTAGCCCATCTTGTAGAGCTGTACGTAGAATTGTGAGGCTTCGCGCAGAGCGTTTTTTATAAGGCGTATTTTGGTTACCTGGCTGCCGATGTGGAAGTGTATGAGTTTGAGGCAGTCTTTCATCTTGTTTTTTTCGAGAATGTCGAGCGCTTCGAGCAGTTCACTCGAATTGAGCCCGAACTTGCTTACGTCGCCGCCCGAGTCTTCCCACTTGCCGCTGCCCGAGCTGGCCAGTTTGATGCGGATACCGATGTTGGGACGTATTTTCAGACGCTTGGCAATGTTGGCAATGAGATGCAACTCGTTGAGCTTTTCGACAACGAGGAAGATGCGCCGCCCCATTTTCTGTGCCAGAAGGGCCAGTTCAATATAGTTTTCATCTTTATAGCCGTTGCAGATGATGAGTGAATTGGCGTCGATGTTAATGGCCAGTACGGCGTGTAATTCTGGTTTGGAACCGGCTTCGAGACCGATATTGAATTTCTTTCCGTGGCTCACGATTTCTTCCACGACAGGACTCATCTGGTTTACCTTTATGGGGTAGATGATGAAGTTCTGTGCCGTGTAGCCATATTCGTTGGCTGCTTGTTTGAAGCAGTTGGAGATTTTCTCGATGCGATTGTCGAGAATGTCGGGAAAACGCACCAAGATGGGGGCGGGGACGTCTCTTACTTGCAACTCGTCCATCAATTCTTTCAAATCGACGGCTGCCGAGCCCTCTTTGGGAGTAACGGTTACGTGTCCTTTCTCGTTGATGGAAAAATACTTTAATCCCCAACCGGTGATATTGTACAACTCGGCCGAGTCTTCAATGCGCCATTTTCTCATTCGTTTTCTGCTTAAATAAGTAGGTGTTTCTAAAAAAGTCAAACAATCTTCCGGGTTGACGTGTTTCTACATTAACCCACACAAAAGTAGGGATAAAAAACGAACTTCTGCAATAAGTGAATGAAATATTCCGGTTTTTACCTTTTTTTTCTTTCGGGGTATTCTTTTTTCAAAACATCAAGATTTATATACCAAGATTATTTTTTATATTTGCAAGACAGATAAATGAATATTCAATTTTCAAACAAAATAATTGGAATATGGTAAATTACAAAGATTTAGGACTGGTAAACACCCGGGAGATGTTTGCCAAAGCCATTAAAGGAGGTTATGCTATTCCTGCCTTTAACTTCAACAACATGGAACAGTTGCAGGCTATCATACAAGCAGCCGTAGAGACCAAATCGCCGGTGATATTGCAAGTATCCAAAGGGGCACGTCAATATGCCAATCAGACACTGCTGCGCTATATGGCTGAGGGTGCTGTGGCTTATGCCAAGGAATTAGGTTGTGCCAAGCCCGAAATTGTATTGCATCTTGATCACGGAGATTCGTTTGAACTCTGCAAGTCGTGCATCGACATGGGCTTCTCGTCGGTGATGATTGATGGTTCGCACCTGCCCTACGACGAAAATGTGGCTCTTACCCGCAAGGTGGTAGAGTATGCTCATCAGTTTGATGTAACGGTCGAAGGTGAGTTGGGTGTATTGGCCGGTGTCGAAGATGAAGTATCGGCCGAGCATCACACCTACACCCGCCCCGAAGAGGTTGTCGATTTCGTTACCAAGACGGGTTGCGACAGCCTGGCCATCTCTATCGGTACTTCGCACGGAGCCAACAAGTTTACGCCGGCACAGTGTACACGCGATGCCAACGGTCGTCTTGTACCTCCCCCCTTGCGTTTCGATGTACTCGAAGCCGTGGAGAAGGAGTTGCCCGGTTTCCCCATTGTGTTGCACGGTGCTTCGTCGGTACCCCAGGAAGAGGTCGATACCATCAACAAATACGGTGGTGCATTGAAAGATGCCATCGGTATTCCCGAAGATCAGTTGCGTAGAGCTGCTGCTTCGGCCGTCTGCAAAATCAATATCGACTCCGACAGCCGTTTGGCAATGACTGCTGCCGTGCGTGAGGTGTTGGCTACAAAACCGGCCGAGTTTGACCCGCGCAAGTACCTGGGCCCGGCTCGCGAGAACATGAAGAAACTTTATATTCATAAAATTGTAGATGTTCTCGGTAGCGCCGGCAAGTGCAGCTGCTGCTAAGTAATCTTTTGCAACCGACAGATATCTGAGGAGGGAATTTCCCATTTGGGAAATTCCCTCCTTGTTTTTGTGGTGTTCTTTCCGTGCTGGAACTTGGGTATGCACCGCGGCTTTCGGGTGTCGCTGTTGTTCGCTGTTGTTCGCTGTCTATTGTTTTATAGACAAAAACAATAAGGGAGCCCCATGATGGGACTCCCTTATTAATATGGTGGAGCGTATTATTGCGAGATGATGTTCAAGAACTCTTTGGTTGCAGCGTGGTTGGGATCTACTTTCAGAATCTTGTTACACCATTCGATGGTATTGGTAAATTTGAATGTGCCTTTTTGATCATCGGGTAAGGCGAGATATTTGTTGTATTCAGCCATATACTCGAAGTTGGCCATATAGGTGTAGGCTTCGATAAGGTCTTTTTTCAAACGATTGGCAACGGCTTCAGTAGGCGGAGTTTCGGTGTTGTTCAAGTCTTGGAGAATGACTTCTATGGCTTTTTCATAGAACGGAATAGCGATACCCGTTTTTCTTTCGGGGTCGAGAAGGGCGGTCGAGGAGGCTCTCCACAAGTGTCCGCGGTAATCTTCGGGAGCTTTTTCTACGACAATGGCAAAGCAACTGTCAGCTTTCTCGGCAGCAATTCTTGTGGTGGTAGTATCATTGGCCTGGTAGGCTCTTGCAGCAGCCATGTAGTAGTAGCGACCGGCAATGAAGTAATCTTGTGTTTTGTCTTGCTCGACTGCAGCAAGTTGTTTTACATAGAGGTCTTGTACCTCGGCACGGCGCATGTAGTTGCCTGCTTTTTGCAGACCGGTCATCAGCTCCTTGTAGAGTTCAAGACGAGTGGGGTCTATCTCTACGGCTTTTTCAAGAGCTTCAATGGCTTTGTCGTGTTGGCCTAGTGCGAGCAACAACTTGCCATATTGTACATAGTCGCGGCTGTTGAAGGTAGCATTGGGAGTAGAGAAGAGGTCTTCTGCGGCTTTGATGGCCGACACATAATCTTTCAACTCATAGGTATTGTACATGACCAGACGTTTCAGCATGATGTTGTCGGGGAAGGTTTCCAGCAACTCTTCGCTGAGAGCCAGTGATTTTTCGTACTGTTTGTCGTAGTAGAGCAGGGCTGCGTAGCGAGGACGGTCGGTCTGGAACGCGGTAGGATTCTGCATGTAGGTCTCGTAGGCTTGAACAGCTTCGTTGAATTTGTCGGCGCGGTAGTACGACTCGGCAAGCTCACGTTGAGCGATGGCCGAGTTGGGTCGCATTTGGAGCAGACGCAATACGTTGTCGATGGCGATGTCGGGATTGATGCGGAAGTAGATGCCGGCAAACTTGATGTAGGCCTCAACGCAGGTGGTATCGTACCATTGGAAAGCGAGCTCGTAGTTTTTGCAAGCTTCACCCCACTCTTCTTTCTGAGCTTCAATGTCGCCAAGGAACACATAGTAGGGGGCGTAATCGGCCAGCAGTTTTTCGTAGAAACGGTTTACGGCTTCCTGGTAGGGAAGATTGTTGTCGTAGTAGGCTTCAACGTAGGCAAGAGCTACGGCAGGATCTTTCTTGGCTCCTTTGATTTTGAGGGCAGCTTTCAACTCTTTTTCACCGGCTTTGATGGCAGCCTTTACCGATTTCTCGTCGTTGGCAGCCGGTTTTCCCATGATTACTTTTCCCTTGCCAATGTAGTTGAGCGCAAACTCGGGATCGGCGGCAATACCTTTTTCAAAGTACATCATTGCTGAGTCTTTGCTGGTGGGGAAAGCAATTTCGCCCAAGTAGTAATACGACTCAGCTTGCTTGGTCTCGCTGTCGTTTAATGTACGTTCGAGAATGATTTTGGCTCGGTCGGGTTGTCCTGATTTGTAATACTCGATACCGTCGGCATAGTTTTGAGCTATGGCTGGCGTTACTACGGCACCCAGAGTGAGGAGTGCCGAAACTAACAATGTTTTGGTTCTTTGCATAGTAAAATACTTGTGTTTTTATTTTGTTATAAGTTCTCTCGTACATTTACAACACGCAACGGCTGTTTGGCCGGCAGGATTCCCGATTTGAGAATAATGCGCTGGCCTTTGTCGGAGCTGACAAACGAGGTGAACCCGTAGGGAAGGCTGTTGCGGTTGGAGGTGCATATCATGTATATTTCCCGGCTTAGCGGATAAAGTTCCATGGCCAAATAGGCCTGGAAGGGCTGATAGCTGTTGCCGTTGAAGGCGATGGGGTCGTTGCTGACAAGCATGACTTGAATGAGGTCGTTGAACGACAGGTTGGTGGTATCGTTGTCGTTGCCTATCCAGTTGGACCCGATGACGCCGATAGCATTGGGAACTTTGGCTACGTAGTCGATGACGCCTTCGTTGGTGTGTGTGGCTTTGATATTCCCTTTCAGTTCGGCTCCGTTATTGACTTTCTCGATGACGTAGCGTACGGTGCTTGAGTTGGTGTTGTCAAAAACCACTTCGATGTCTCCCATCTTGGATTTGGGATCAAGTTGGTTCCATCGGGTTGTCTTGCCGGTGAAGATGTCGCGCAACTGTTGCATGGTAACCAGTGAGTCGGGGTTGCTGCGATGGCAGATAAGTGCTACCCCATCGATGGCGACTTTTGATATTTTAGGATATAGGTTGTTCGACTGTAAGGCATTGATTTCTTCTTCGCTCAACGAGCGAGTGGCAACGATAAGTTTTACGCTGTCTTCGAAGAGTTGGTTGAATGCCTCTACTTCGCTGGTGTAGATAGGTATAATGTTGGCTTTGGGGTAGAGACCTTCGAAGACCTCTATCTCTTCTTCAATGATGGGTTTGAGGGTCTCGTCGACGCAAATGGTGATAACACCTGAGGTTGTCGTGTTTTTGATAGTGCTTTCCTCTCCCTGTTTGTTGCGGTTGCAACCGATGAGTGCAACGAGGCAGCAAAAAGCAAATATTATTTCTCTTCTCATGGCTTTAACCTTTTATAAACCGATAAGCCCGAAAAATGGCGTAAGCGGCAAATACGGCGGCAAACGTGTACCGTACGGCCGGATTTTCAAGGGAATTCTCGAAAAACGGTGTGAAAGCCAGCATATAGGCCATGGCAAGGTATATGACCAGCATAATGATGCCAAAGAGGTATCCGATGCGGCTTTTTCGCGGTCGGTCATTTCCTTGTGTTGCTTTTTGCGAGTCGAGGTCTTCGTTCATTTTCCAGGTTTGAGGTTTTGTCTATGTTTTTAAATTTACCCTTTTTAAGGCAAGTTAGGTATTTTAGAGGCCTCAAAGATAGGGAAATAATTTGGCATGAAAAATATTTTCGATGTTACTTATGTTTAAGATTTTGGCTGTATAATAAAAAAAAGGTTTTATTTCTGCCTCGGGAGATATATTTTGACGGCTTTTTTGCCTTTTGGAAATAAAAAAGCCCTGCCGGGTGGCAGGGCTTTGGTTCATGGAGTGTGTGAATTATTGCAAAGTGAAATTCACAGGAACGTTGTAGTAAACGGCTACGGCTACGCCGTTTTGTTTACCGGGGTTCCAGCGAGGCAGGCTTTGTATCACGCGTACGGCTTCGCGGTCGAGCAGTTCGTGTACGCCACGGATTACCGTTACGTCTTGTACATAACCTTCCTTGTTTACAACGAAGCGCACGGTAACGCGGCCTTCAATGCCTCTTTCAATGGCCATGGCGGGATATTCCATGTGGTCTCTGATGTATTTCATCAGGGCCTCTTCTCCACCGGGGAATCCGGGCATCTGTTCTACAATGATGTAGACCTCTTCTTCTTCAACTTCGGGGGCAACGAAATCTTTAAAGTCGGCAATATCTTGTCCGTCGATTTCGTCGTTACCTTTTACGTCGGCGATAGAGATGGCTACGTTTCCACGGGCGGCCAGTTCGTCCTGCGACTTGATTTCGTCTTCTTCACCTACCTCTTCGTCTTTCTTGATGACGGGCGCGGTAAATTTGATGGTACTTTTCAAGGGGGGCGGAGGTGTCGTCGGCTTCATCATGGGGCGCAACTCTTCGTTACGTTTGATTTCGGCTTCGGGCAGTTTGGCCAGTGTGGTAACTTCGTTTACAACAATTTTGTTTTCTCTTTCTGGTGCGATGAACTTAATCAACATCGGGAGCGTGATAACCAGAATGACGGCAACAATCACTATGAGGGTAGCGATGTTGTGTCGCTTCGGGGTGTCGAGACGCATATCATATGCGCCATACGCTTTGTTGCGGTCTTTGAAGATCAATTCACACCAATCTTTCGAAATTAAATCTATTTTTGCCATTTTCGTTCGATATTAATGTGAATTATTGCTGTTGCATTTGTTCGCGGTCGATTTGATTGGTGAGTTCACCTTTCTTCTCGTAGTTTTCTACCAACCATTCGTCACCTTCGGCAATGTCGACAATTGCATAGCGGTTGATGCTGCAAATGTGCATTTCGTCCAGGGCATCGATCAGGTTTTTGTAGGTAGAATCGTCGGTAGCCTTAATAATGACGATAGGTGCGGTTTTGGAGTCTTTGATTTCAGCGGCTCTTTTGTCGTACTCTTCGTCGGACATTTTGGTAGCTATCTTCTCTTTTTTCAGTTCTCTGATTTGCGATACCACTTCCTGGTTACGGTAGAGGAGCATGGCTCTCAAGCCGTCGTCTTTGTAAGTGGTTTCTTGCAACGAGGTCCAGTCTTCGTAGTTGGGCTCACCCGAGTAGTAGTATACGCGGTCGTTGCTTCCGAGAATAAGGGTGATAGCACGCGATGCGGCTACTTTGTCTCGTTCTTGCTCTGTCAGTGTTTTATCGTTTGACGGCATACTGATTTCCATCGTCTGAGGTTTGCTCATAGAGGTACAGAGCATAAAGAAAGTCAAGAGCAACATGTTCATGTCGACCATAGGGGTAAAGTCGACACGGATGTTCATTTTTTTCTGTTTCCCTTTCTTCTTGCCGCCGGAGTCTTTTTGTTCTACTTCTGCCATAATTTCTTAGATTCTAACAGTTATTAAAAATCGCCGGAGACACTTTTCAGCGTGGTGATCAGGTTGTAGCGGTTTTCGCGCAAGTCTTGCAGAGACGACATTACTTTGTGAATTTCGGAGTAAGGGGTGTTCTGTGCGGCTTTGATGGCGATACGCATGTCACGATTGGTTTTACGAGCGGCTTTTACCCATGCCTTGAATTCGTTGGAGGGGTTGGCTGTGGTATCGATGGGGATACCGGTTCCCTGTTTAACCATAACCTCTGTCTGTTTGTCAAAGGGCAGGTCGAGCAACGATTTCATTTGTGCGATAGGTACGCCGAAGTAATCAGAGGCTTGGAAGTTGGCCAATTCTTGGTCGGTAAATTCGTAACCGTATTCGGCTGCTACTTCTTGCAGCATCGGTACTCGCATACCCGGGTCGGTTCCCATAAAAATGCGTCCGTTAGATTCTACCAATATTTGCAGTACGTTGGTTTCGGGAATTTTTATTTCTGAAACCGAAGACGGCACGGCAATTTGTACGGGCTCGGGCTCTACGAAAGTCGATGTCAGCATGAAGAAAGTAAGCAGAAGCACAGTTACGTCGCTCATCGCAGTCATGTCGATGGCGGTACTCTTCCTTTTTACTTTTACTTTTGGCATAATCGTACAGTTTCGAAGTTAATTACTTGCTGTGGTTAGCGGCGTAAGATTGTACGATTGAGAAGCCTACTTCGTCGATGGCGTAGGTGATTTTGTCGATTTTGCTGGTGAAGAAGTTGTAGGAGATTACAGCGCAGGCACCGGTGGCGATACCGAAGGCGGTGTTTACAAGGGCCTCGGAAATACCAGTCGAAAGGGCTACCGAGTCGGGAGCACCAGTGGCGGTGGCAAGAGCGGCGAATGAACGAATCATACCGAGCACAGTACCGAGAAGTCCGACAAGAGTACCGAGGGTTGTCATGGTGGCGATAACCGCAAGGTTCATTTCCAGGGTCGGGAGTTCGAGTGCGGTAGCCTCTTCTACTTCTTTCTGGATGCTGGCCAGTTTCTGTTCTTTGGTCAATTCGGTGTTGTTCTCCATCTCAGCGTATTTTTTCAGGGCAGAAGTTACTACGCTACCTACAGAACCTTTTTGTTTGTCGCAAAGTTCTTGGGCTTTTGCCAAGTCATTGGCAGCCAAGGCATTCTTTACATTGATGACAAATTTGGTGAGGCTGCCGGTACCTTTGGCGGTCATGATGGCGAATGCACGTTCGATACTCAGTACCAAAACGGTGAGCAAGAGGGTTTGCAGCACAGGCACGATAATACCACCCTTGTAGATGGTTCCCAGCAAGTTTCCGGGTTTGGGCTCGGCTTTGGTTGCGTCGGTGAAGTTGTTTACGTCTCCGAGAACGAATACGTAGATGCACACAGCGATGATGAAGCATACCACGATTACGAGGAATGCAGATTCAATACCACGGAATCCTTTTGATTCTTTCTTGGCTTTTTTTGCTTTGGGTTGTTTTGTCTCCATAATAAAAGAGTCTTTTTAATTGGTTTACAGTTTTTGTGAAGTTTTATGTTTTTTTTGTCGCTTGATAGTCTTTTTCCTTTTATGGGCATTTTTTGGACACGACTTGTAGCCTCCCTTTCGGGTGGAAGTACAAATTTTTCGGTGCCGTAATTTATGTAGTCAACTCTTTATGCATGATTGTGTTACATGGCTTAGATATCTTTCTGATATTTTCTGCTCCGCTTTTTTATGTTGAAAACACGGCTCAAATATAGAACATCTTTTTCAAAAGAAAAAACAACGGATAAAAAAAGTTGGCGCCAAACTGTGATTTCGGAGAAAAACGTGAGCCTTTTATTACACTTATTTGTTTTTCAAGAATCGCCTCATTTTTTTACATCAAAAGAGTTTTTTATTACTTTTGTTTTGGTAAAAAAGATATATTATGAATAACGATGCCGATATGCTTTCCGACTTGACTCAAAAGGTGGTTGAGTCGGTCCGCCTGGTAGGACGGTTTATATGCCAGGAGCGGTCGGTTTTTGACCCTTCCCGCATTGAAGAGAAAAACCTTCATGATTATGTTTCCTATGTCGACCGAGAGTCCGAACGCCGTTTGGTGGCACTGCTTTCTACGCTTTTGCCGACGGCGGGTTTCATTACCGAAGAGGCTACGGCTGCCTATGCCGGAGAGCCCTATGTGTGGATTATAGACCCTCTTGATGGTACAACCAACTATCTGCACGCTCATGCTCCCTATGTTGTGAGTGTGGCGTTGTATGGTAGAGAGGCCGGATTACTTGTGGGAGTGGTCTACTCTCCTTCCAGCGATGAATGCTTTTATGCATGGAAAGGTGGTGGGGGGGCTTATCTCAACGGGACCCGACTTGTTGTTTCATCGGCCGATTCGATAAGCGCCGCCTATCTTCATTTGGGGCTGCCCTATGATGCTGTCAAGTATGGTCGGTTATCGGCTGCTTTGCTGTCGCGCTTTTACGGTCGTGTTGGTGCTGTGCGCATTGCCGGTTCGGCGGCTATGGATATTTGCGATGTGGCGGCCGGTCGGTGCGATGCTTACATCGAACCCTCTTTGCATGTGTGGGACGTTGCGGCTGCCATGCTTATTTTGCATGAAGCGGGGGGCGTGATTACCGACTTTGCAAACTTCTCCTGGCTCGACATAATGCGACGCGGCGATGTGCCCGAGGTAAACCATTATGATGTGGTGGCTGCGACGCCACGGTTGCATGCCGAGGTGCTGGCCGGAGTACACGATTGTCTTTGATTGTGTCTTTTTGCCTGATGATGAAAAACGGGAACCCCTAAAAGGGCTCCCGTTTTCCTATCTTCTTATACGGTATGCTGCTTATTTTTTCTTTTTGATTTTTATTGTGCAGGGCTGGTCCAGGTCTTGTTTCCAGTTTTGCAGGTGCTCAAACCATGCTTCGGAGGTTTTGTATCCGAAGGTTTCTTTCATCGAAGTGAAGGTGATATAGTAGGTTAAGCATTCTTGTTTGGGCGCATGTACCTGATAGAGGTAATTGACCTTGTCGTTGATTTCGCTGACGATGTATTTCTGCGGAAGGTAAGTGCCCAGACCTACTGTCTCCTTGGCATATTTTATGGTGTCGTTTACGGGCCAGTGTGTGCCCCAGCAGCCTACGAGACCTTCGTGGTCGCTGAACGATTGGGAGCCTTTGATGTTTTGTACACCGGTGCAGAAGATTTCGTCGCCGAGCGGTTTGTCAAAGATGACATCGACTTGGGCATCGCGATGTCCTCCGTAGAGCGTGTATCGGCAGGTCATGTTGAGACGGCTGTCGCCATATTTCCAGCCGCGCACGGCCATCTGACAGATGGTGCGCACGGGGCCGTAGGCCAGAATCGTGGCGGTGCGTTCGGATACGGGCTCTATGTGCACGGCTTTCTGTTTCTTGGCGTCCCAGCCTTTGAGGGCTCCGACACCGCAGCTGCCGCTTACCAGGAGTACGTCATCGCCGAATCCCTGCGCCAGCTGTTTGTCGTCGGGGTACCAGCCGCTGGCTTCGACTTCAAAGCCTTTGTTGAATTTGCCGTAGATATCGATGGTCTGTTTCTGGTCGAAGTAGATGCGGTAGGCAACCAGTTCCGATTCAAAGGCGGGCCCGTGGTGGTAGAGGTTGCTGTAGACCTTTGAGGTGCCGGGTACGCTCAGCGAGTTGATTTTGGGGTGCTTGTTGCGTTTGTTGCTTTTGTCGTAGATTTTCATGTCGGCATATACACGGGCCGGATAGCGGTCGGGTGTGGCTTCTTGGCTCGAGACGACGAGTCGCAGTTGCTTGGTGGTGCGGGCCGGCATATTTATGAGGAAGGCTATTTCGTCGCCTGCACCGTCGCGGTCGAGGTCGTCGGTCTGTGAGGCAATTTCCTGTTCACCCTCATAGACAGTTGCCGAGACGATGGGAAAGTTGCATTTCAGTTCGTCGGTTTTTACCACGACGGGATAGTCGGTCTTTCCTTGTCCCCAAGGATTTTCAATATCTATGTAGAAGGTTTTTTCTTGTGCCGACAGGTGAGTGCCGATGCAGAGAACGACCAGGCACAATGTGAGTTGACAGAATCGTTTCATGGATAAGTTTTTTTATGATTGATGTTTTTTTAGAAGGTGACGCTGAACACCAGTTGCCACATGTTGCTTTTGCTTGAAAAGTTGTCGGACAGAATGTCGTTCCACCCTTCGGTGAATGTTTCGCGCACGGAGTTCCCAATGGGCAGACGATAGTTGATGGCGGCGCGCAGATGCTTGAACAGTATGACACCGGCCATGAAGTTCAGACCTACGGTGCTTTCGTTGTTGATGAGACGGGCGCCGGCCGGCTGGGTATTTTCTTTACCGATGATGTCGTAGAGTTTGTTGGTAAGATTGTCGTTTTTGATGTCGAAGGTGAATGAGGGTCCTACGCCGGCATAAAGGCCGATGATTTTAATAGGGTTGAAGGTAAATTTCAGGTAAAGAGGAATGTCGAGTGAATGCCTGAAATAGTTGGTTACTGCATAGTTCTCGGTATTGGTGAAGTGGGTGCGACGTTGGAGATAGAGCAGGGAGCCGTCGATGGAAAGTCCCAGGGGAAAACTTATTTCGGCCATGGGACCGACGAAGAATCCACAGTCGTTGTCGTATTTGATGTTTTCGGCCAATCCTTTGTAAGAGCTTCCCGAGAGATTGATACCGCCTTTGATACCCCAGTTGAAGTCTATGGCCCGGGTGGGCACAGTCAAGCCGAGGAGTATCAGTAATAAACAGATGGTTTTTGCGGACTTTTTCATAGGAAATGTTTTTGATTTATTATACAAAGATAGAGAATTCTTTACGAAAATCTTTTTTCGTGTGGTCAAACACTCTATAAAAATCGTTAATCTTCGGTTCTCTCTATTTTTTTTGATGTTGTACATTTTTTATGCAATAAAATTTTTGCAATTCAAGAAAAGATTATACCTTTGCCCCGCATTTGAGAAGAAGGCGCATTGTATGTCGCCTTTTATCCCGGGTGTCGATGGCGGGGTAGCTCAGTTGGTTAGAGCGTCGGATTCATAACCCGGAGGTCACGAGTTCAATTCTCGTCCCCGCTACTTTCTTTCAAAGGTTGTCTTTCTTTTGTGGTGAGACAACCTTTTCTTTTTTCTTATTCTTCCGCGGGTATTCGCGTTTCTTTTGATGTTGAGATATCTCTATATAGTGGCCGGCACGTTGTCGTTGATTCTGGGCGTTGTCGGTATTTTTATACCCTTGTTGCCCACGACACCCTTTTTGTTGTTGGCTGCAGCGCTTTATTTCAAAAGTTCGCCTCGCCTATATGATTGGTTGTTGCGGAATCGCTATTTGGGGGTATATATCCGTAATTTCAGGGAGTATAAAGCCATACCTTTACGGGCAAAGATAGTTTCGACCGCTCTTTTATGGGCAACAATCGGCTATTGTGTGCTGGCGGTTGTCGATGCTTTGTGGTTGCGCCTGTTGCTGGCTGCGATAGCGGTGGGGGTAACCATACACATATGGAGTTATAAGACATTGCGTAAAAATAAAAATGACGAGACTCATGGGAAATCTTGAATCGGCGTTGGCTCTTTCGTCGGCTCGTGTAGAACGGGCGTGGCAGATTCTGAAAACCGGCGGTTTTTTTGAGGCTTGGACTACGATAGGAGCTGAGCCTCATGTGGTGGGTTCGTTGCGTATGGGCCTGTTGGCAAAACATCGCGACATCGACCTGCACATATATTCGTCCGAATTGTCGGTGTCGGACAGTTTCCGTGCCGTCGCGCATTTGGCGCAGAACGGGGTCGTGCGCCATGTCGAATATCGCAACCTTATCGATACGGACGAGCATTGCATCGAATGGCACGCAGGCTATGTCGATGACGGTGGAGAAGAGTGGCAGGTCGACATGATACACATTTTGCGCGGCAGCCGTTATGACGGTTATTTTGAACGGGTGGCCGACCGCATATCGGCAGTGCTTACCGAGGAGATGCGTCGTGCGGTTTTGCTGTTGAAATATCTGACGCCCGACGATTGTCATGTGGCCGGTATTGAATATTATCGGGCTGTAATAGAGGGCGGGGTACGCACGTATGAAGATTTTCTTGAATGGCGTTGCGACCACCCGCTTCTCGGAGTTGTCGAGTGGATGCCTTGAAAAAATGGCTCTTGATTTTCGTTTGCATTTGTTGTAAAATTCTTACCTTTGCGCCGTTTTTTCAGAAGGAAGCTCCTTATTAGGTTTTCAAAAGATTTTATATGAAGGGAGAAAAAGATTTTCATCGTATCGTCGATTTTGTTACCGAGTATGCCGTGAGGCTGATGGGGTCGGGGGTACATACATCACGGGTGGTGCGCAATACCTTGCGCATCAGTGAGGCGTTGGGGGTAACCACGCAAATGACGCTGTTGCACAAGACCATTATCTTCTCGATTCACGACAAGGAGTCGGGACAGGTGGTGAGCGATGTTGTTCCGGTCAAAGGATATCCCATCAGTTTTTTTCTGAATTCCGAGTTGAGTTCGCTCAGTTGGGCGGCGTACGACAATCATCTCTCTCTCGATGAGATTGAGCGTCGATACAAACAGATTGTTGCCACGCCTCGCATCAACCATTATCTGCTCACCTTTCTGGTGGCTTGTGCCAACGGGGCATTCTGCCAACTTTTCGGCGGTAGCTGGGGGGCGATAGGCATCGTTTTTGTGGCTACGCTCATTGGTTTCACGTTGAAGAGTTTTATGCAGAAGCATCACATCAGTCACTATGTCATATTCGTTATCACGGCGTTTGTATCGTCGGCAATAGCTTCGGTCGCATTGCTGTTTGATGCCACGCCCGATGTGGCCATTGGTACGAGTGTACTGTTTCTCATACCCGGTGTGCCTTTGCTCAATGGTGTCATCGACATTGTGGAGAGTCACATTTTGTTGGGTATGACCCGTCTGGTCGGAGCATTGCTGCTGGTCATGTGTATTGCCGTAGGGCTTTCCATTACATTGGCCCTTGTTCATAACGGTTTGGTATTGCTTTAAGAGGGAGGAGATTGTAAAATGATAGGAACCATTATTGTAGACGGGATTTTTGCTGCCATAGCCGCTATCGGATTCGGGGCTATATCCAACCCTCCACGTCGGGCATTTCTCTCTATTGCCATTGCTGCTGCCATAGGTCATGCCTTACGATTTTCGCTCATGCATTATGCCGGTGTCGATATCATTACAGCTTCGTTCTGTGCCTCGTTTGCCATCGGCTGGGTGAGCCTTTTTCTGGGTTCGCTCATTTATTGCCCCATGACGGTTATATATATACCGGCGCTGTTGCCCATGATTCCCGGTATGTATGCCTACAAGACGGTATTTGCCCTGCTGTTGTTCTCTCGAAACTTGTCCGACTCGGAGATGGTACAGCACTACATGCAGGAGTTTTTTGTCAACGGAATCGTGGCTTGTGGAGTCATCTTCATGTTGGCAATAGGGGCTACACTGCCGTTTATACTCTATCCGTCGAAGCCTTATTCACTCACTCGTCGCCCGTCTGAATCAAAGGCCGATTGATTTATATTTTCACGAGATATTCTCTACCGGAACGGCGGCATTTTTGCCGCCGTTCCCCGTTTGAGGCTTGTCCCAGAGAAAAATGGCGGCTGAAAGGCGGACTTGCATTTGCCGTTCTTGGCTACATGTGCTATCTTTGCCGATGAATACAGAGCCCCGGAGAGCGGTATACAGCCGGCGTATCTTTTGTCCCGGGACTTCTGAAACAGCGTAATCATGAAACTCGACGATTCGTTATTGCAAAAACATCTGGGGCACCCGCTCTTTCATCTTCTTACCGCAACGGCCGATGAGTTGGGCGTTCCCTGCTATGTTATCGGCGGTTATGTACGCGACATTTTCTTGCAGCGTCCCTCCAAAGACATCGATGTCGTTACCGTGGGCAGTGGCATAGCCTTGGCCGAGGCGTTTGCTGCCAGGCTGGGAAAGAAAGCTCACTTGTCGGTTTTCAGCAATTTTGGCACGGCACAGGTCAAGTACAAGGGGCATGAAATAGAGTTTGTCGGTGCCCGCAGGGAGTCGTACTCGCACGACTCGCGGAAACCGATTGTCGAAGACGGTACGCTGGCCGACGACCAGAACCGCCGCGACTTCACCATCAATGCATTGGCCATCTGCCTCAATAGAGACCATTTCGGCGAGTTGGTCGACTCTTTCGGGGGTGTGGCCGACCTCGATGCCGGCCTTATTCGCACTCCGCTCGACCCCGATGTTACGTTCAGCGACGACCCCCTGCGCATGATGCGGGCCATCCGCTTTGCCTCGCAGTTGGGCTTCCGCATTGTCGATGAGACTTTCGATGCCATATCGCGTAACCGGGAGCGCATCAAGATAATCTCGGGCGAGCGCATTATCGACGAGATGAACAAGATGATGGCTTCGGAGCGCCCGTCGATAGGTTTTCTTCTGCTTGAAAAATGTGGGTTGTTGCCGATAATCTTTCCCGAGCTTCACGCCCTGAAAGGGGTTGAGACCGTCGACGGTCGCGGGCACAAGGACAACTTCTACCATACACTGGCCGTGCTCGACCAGCTGGCTGCCAAGAGCGACAACCTGTGGCTGCGCTGGGCTGCGGTATTTCACGACATAGCCAAGCCCGTGACCAAGCGCTACGATGCCAAGTTGGGCTGGACTTTCCATAATCACAACTACATCGGCGCCAAGATGATTCCCGGCATATTCCGCCGCATGAAACTGCCGATGAACGAGAAGATGAAGTTTGTGCAGAAGATGGTCGAGCTGCACATGCGCCCCATTGCCCTGGTCGAAGACGAGGTAACCGACTCGGCCGTGCGCCGGCTGCTTTTCGATGCCGGCGACGACATCGATTCGCTCATGCTGCTGTGCGAGGCCGACATCACGTCGAAAAATCAGGAGAAGGTGCGCCGCATACTCAGCAACTTTGCTCTGGTGCGTACCAAGCTGCACGACATCGAAGAGAAAGATCGTGTGCGTAACTTCCAGCCTCCCGTCACGGGCGAGGAGGTGATGCGCGTTTTTGCCCTGTCGCCCTGCCGGGTGGTGGGCGAAATCAAGACGGCCATCAAAGATGCCATACTCGACGGGGTGATTCCCAACGAACACGAGGCCGCCTATCGCTATATGTTGCAGGTGGCGGCTGAGAAGGGTTTGACTCCGGTCGCAGCCGACAACCGAGAGTAGGTATTTTCACCCCCCCCGGAGAAGAAGCGATGCCTGCTTTGTCGGCTTCTGTTCTACCGATTGTGTAACTAAATGAAAACATACATGAAACTGAAAATTGTAATGGCCGCACTGCTCTGTGCAACGGCGGCTTATGCTCAGGAGGTCTACCGTTTTGATTTCACGGGGAAACACCGCCGTGGATATGTAACGGTCGATGCTTCGAAAGTCTATGACGATGTGTCGGGCTATGGCTTCGACTTCGGGCAGCACCCGCAATCCGACGGTAAGTCGCCTTTCTTTTTTTCTGTAAAAGTACCCGATGGTAATTACAAGGTAACCGTAAAACTGGGGGCCGAGAGCTCTGCCGGTGAGACCACCGTACGGGCTGAATCGCGCCGTCTTTTTATCGAACGGGAAAAGACCGCAGCCGGTGAGTTCAAGAAAGAGACGTTCATCGTGAACAAGCGTAACACCTACATTGCCGATGGGGTACGGGTGCGCATCAAGCCGCGTGAGAAGAAAAAATTGAACTGGGACGATAAGCTTACTCTCGAATTTAACGGTCCGGCACCCCGGGTTGCCGAGGTGGTGATAGAACCTACCCACAAGGCCATAACGGTTTTCTTGTGTGGCAACTCAACGGTGGTCGACCAGGATAATGAGCCTTGGGGAAGTTGGGGACAGATGATTCCCCGCTTCTTTACCGACAAGGTGTGCATTGCCAACTATGCCGAGAGTGGTGAGTCGGCCAACACTTTCCTGGCCGCCCGACGCTTTGAGAAGGCTCTTACCCAGATGAAGAAGGGCGACTATGTCTTTGTAGAGTTCGGTCACAACGACCAGAAGCAGAAGGGTAAGGGCAAAGGTCCGTGGAGCTCGTTCTACGACAGCCTGAAAGAGTATATCGTGAAGGCCCGTGAGAAAGGGGCGACCATTGTCTTTGTAACCCCTACGCAGCGCAGAAGTTTCGGCGATGACGGAAAGATAAAGGATACCCATGGCGAATATCCGGCCGCCATGCGCAAACTGGCCGAGGAGGAGGGTGTCCCTGTCATAGAGCTGAACGAGATGACCCGTACACTCTACGAGGCACTTGGCGTGGAGAAGTCGCGCCGGGCGTTTGTGCAGTATCCGGCCAATACTTTCCCCGGTCAGACAAAGGCGCTCGAAGACAATACCCACTTCAACCCTTATGGAGCATATCAGATAGCCAAGTGTGTCTTGCAGGGTATAAAAGATAATAAATTGAAATTGGCTCGCTATATCAAGGATTTTAAAGAGTATAACCCGGCTCGGCCCGACAATGTCGATGCCTTTGTGTGGGACCTCAGCCCCTTTACCGAGATAGAGAAGCCCGATGGAAATTAATTCCCGTCGGTCGAAAAAACGACAAAGGGCCGGGAATCTTCTTGATTCCCGGCCCTTTATTGTGTTGGCAATTGGGCTGTTACCAGAGCAGTTCGCCTTTCCCTTCGCGGGTAATTTCGGGCGTCTCGCCGCTGCAATCGACGATGGTCGAGGGTGTGAAACCTCCGATGCCGCCGTCGACGAGGAGGTCGACCCGGTGTTCAAACTCTTCTCTCATCAATTCGGGGTCGGTGAGGTACTCGATTTCGTGATGAACCGATGTTACGGAACTCGACAGGAGCGGGTTGCCAAGTTGCTGGGCGATGGCTCTTGCTATGGCGTTGTCGGGGACGCGAATGCCCACCGTCTTGCGGCTTTTGTAGAGGTGGGGCAGTTGCGAGCTGGTGGGAAGTATGAACGTAAAGGCTCCCGGCAGGTTGCGGCGCATGAGCTTGAAGCAGGTGTTGCTCACTTTGGCATACTGGCTCAGCATACTCAGGTCGGGGCATACGATGGATAGCAGAGCCTTTCGCGGATCGATGTTTTTCAACTTGCATATCCGTTCCACGGCGCGCACGTTGAGCGCATCGCACCCCAGGGCATAGAGTGTGTCGGTGGGGTAGATGATGATGCCGCCCTGCCGTAGCGTGGCGACCACCCGTTCTATCTCTTTGGAATTGGGGTTTTCGGGAAAAAGGCGAATGTAATCCATGATTGCAGCGTTAAGTGGTACTAATCGACATGGTGGAGTATGTGCCCCATGCGCTCTTTTTTGGTGCGCATATACACCAGGTTATAGGGATTAGGCTCTATTTCAAGGGGCACGCTCTCTACGATTTCGAGTCCGTAGGCTTCGAGACCCACCCGTTTTACGGGATTGTTGGTGAGCAGCCGCATTTTTCTCACGCCGATTTGACGCAGAATCTGAGCCCCGACACCGTAATCTCGTTCGTCGGCCTTGTGGCCCAGACAGATGTTGGCGTCGACCGTGTCCATACCCTGTTCTTGGAGTTTGTAGGCTTTCATCTTCTCCATGAGACCTATGCCACGCCCCTCCTGGTTGAGGTAGATAACAGCGCCGCGCCCCTCCTTTTCGATGGTCTGCATGGCCAGGTGCAGCTGGTCTCCACATTCGCACCGTTTCGAGCCGAAGATGTCGCCCGTCATGCACGATGAGTGCACACGCACGAGTATCGGTTCGTCGGCTTTCCATTCACCCTTGATGAGGGCAATGTGTTCCAGCCCGTTGGAGAGTTGGCGGAAAGGTATCAGGCGGAAGTGTCCGTAGGCGGTGGGCATGTCGACTTCCGGACCTTTCTCGACGAGCGATTCCTGTTTCAGTCGGTAGGCGATGAGGTCGCGTATGGCGATGATTTTGATGCCGAACTGGCGGGACTTTTCGATGAGTTGGGGCAGGCGGGCCATGGTGCCGTCTTCGTTCATGATTTCGATGAGAGCGGCAGCCGGGTAGAGGCCGGCCAGCCGGGCCAGGTCGATGGCTGCCTCGGTGTGTCCGGCGCGTTTGAGAACGCCTTTGTCTTGTGCGTAGAGCGGGTTGACGTGTCCCGGACGACCGAAGGTCTCGGAAGTCGAGTTCGGGTCGGCCAGGGCCCGTATGGTGGCGGCTCTGTCGTGGGCCGACACGCCGGTTGAGCATCCTTCTAGCTTGTCGATGGTGACGGTGAAGGGCGTGCCAAGCAGGGAGGTGTTGGTCATGACCTGCTTGTCGAGTCCCAGTTCGGCGCAACGTTGCATGGTAATGGGGGCGCAGAGTACGCCACGTCCCTCTTTGAGCATGAAGTTGACCTTTTCAGGGGTGATTTTCTCGGCGGCGATGATGAAATCGCCTTCGTTTTCTCTATCTTCATCGTCGACGACGATGACAAGGTTGCCGGCTTTGAATTCTTCAATAGCCTCTTCTATGGTACTCAGTTGGGTTGCGTCAGACATATCTATTCCTTTCTTCCCTTTGTCGGGGCATTATTGTTTTTCGGTTTCTTTTTCATCGATAAGCCGTTGGGCGATGGCTTTTATCTCTTGGTCGGTGTGGATGATTACTTGCAGTTCGTGGCGAAGCTGCTTTTGTTCCCAGCGGCCAATGAGGTAGACGGGTAGTGTGATAGGCAACAGCCACATGATGGCCCAGCCTATGGCCTTACGCCCACACGGATTGTAAAGCAGCAGGTTGCGCAAGATGGGGTAGTCCATCAGTTTCGACACCAGTAGGGCCGAGCGGCAGTTTTGGGCCATTTCTACAAATTTCTCGACCTCGTCGTGCAGGTGGTGTATGGCCTTACGGTCGTATCCCTGTGTCCAGTAGGCAAAGAACGACTGGGCCTTGTTTCCTGTTTTCTCTATGAGGCGAGAGCATTCCCCGTCGAGAATGTCGACCTGTTGCAGTATCTCTTCGGGGGTTGCTTCGTCAATAATGACCTCTTTGTGCACGACGTTGCGTGTTTCGGACTTTCCGATAATCTTTCGCAGGAAGTTGAGGTAGGCGTCTTTGTTGAAGACGGCCGAGTCGTTCACGGCCTTGTAGGTGAGGAAGATGCCGAGGGCCAGCAGCACGGCCGAGCTGAGCCACATGCCTTCCCACACGGCCCATCGCCCGTTCAGAGCCGATTTGTAGCCGGCGTTGTCGATAATGTAGTAGCAGATGAAGAGCAGCACCGAGATGACAACCGGGGTGCCCAACCCGCCTTTGCGGATGATGGCTCCCAGCGGTGCGCCGATGAAGAAGAAGATGAGACAGGCAAAGGAGAGGGTGAATTTCTTATGCCGTTCTATTTCGTGGCGGCGCACCAGTATCTGCTGCTGGTTGGCCGAGATGCTTCGGTATTCGTATTCCTGGCGTATGCTTTCGGCGCGGCCCAAGGCACGGCTCAGCATGCTCTCCCGCTCTTGCAGGGAGGCGTTGGCGTAGATGCTGTCGATGTTGATGTGGTTGGGGAGGGTTTGGGTCTCGGCATCGTTGTCGTTTGAGGCGGAAATATGTCCAAGTGGAGCCTCTGAACGGTTGGGCTTATTGGTTACGACGCCTGAGAAATAGCTGCTTTTTAGCTCTCCGGCAATGCGGTGGCTGATACTGTCGGTGCGGGCGGTCAGCGAGTCGATGGAGTGGGTGAGCTGGCTGATGTTCTGTCCGATGTATTGGTTTTGCATCACCCCCTCGTCCATACGGTTGAAGTTGGCATCGAAGGGTATGAGTATCTCTTTGGTGGTGAAAGTCTCCCGGCGGTAGGGAATGTTCTGTGCGTTGGTGCGCTGGTTGCGCAGGTTCTCAAACGATTCGCCGCTGTGCAGCGTGAAGAAGAGGTATTGCTTGTCGTCGGTGAAGCTCAGTTTACCCGAGTCGGCGAGGATAACCATCGCGTTGTCGAATCCTTCGGAGAAGTCGTAAATCATGAGGTCGTAGAGCATTCCCGTGTTGCGGTCTTTTTGTTTTACCAGCAGGTTGTATCCGCTGATTTGGTCGTAAAAGACGCCTTCGGGAATATCCAGCTCGGGCGATTTCTGCCGCACCGAGAAGAGCAACGAATACATTTTAACCTGTGCTTTGGGCAGGACGTTGTTCTGGAAAAAGAAAGCTCCGATGGCAATGAAGACGACGGCAACAATAAGGGGGTGCATGGTCTGTCGCAGGGAGATGCCGGCTGCCTTGATGGCCAGCAGTTCGAGCCGTTCACCGAGGTTCCCGAATGTCATGAGCGATGCCAGCAGCATCGACAGGGGGAGGGCCATGGGTACAATGGTGAGCGCAGCATAGAAAAACAACTCGGCCAGCACGCCTACTTCGATACCTTTACCTACCAGCTCGTCGACATATTTCCACAGAAATTGCATCAGCAGCACAAAGAGGCTGATGAAGAACGTCATCAGGAATAACGGCAGAAACGTATTCAGAATGAAAAGATATAGTTTCTTGACAAGCGGCATGGCTGACTTCTTTCTGTCGCAAAAGTAGTGAAAAAAAAGTATTCTCCCGCGCCTTGTTTCTGAAAAAAGCACGGTGCCCGGCGGGCGTCATTCGGTTTATCAAGAGCCAAGTCGACGTTTCAGTGTGGCGACTTGTTCGTTCCACAGGTCGATACACTCTTCTTTCTCGTCGGGCTCGGTAAAATCGGTTATGGCGAGTGTTACGTTCGTGGTGAGCTCGTCGATATTGATGCGGAATTCAAAGTAGGCTTTCGGGTCTTCTTCGTCGAGCCACTTGAAACGAATGAATACGCCATTGAGTGAGCCTGTTTTTCGGGCCGACTGTTGGGTGGGCCCCCAATAAAACGTGTAGGTACGGCTGTCGCACACGACTTTGTCGGCGAACCAGTCGGCCAGTCCGTTTGGTGAACTGATGAACCCCCAAATGGAATTGGGAGAGACATTGTTCATGTCGTATTCGATGATTATTTTTTCTTTTGCCATATTTCTTAATTCGCGGCGAAAGTATAAATAAAATTTCAACTGTGTGTTATCTCACACTTTTTTTTTGAGCGAGAGGCTATGGTAGGAATGTTTTCGGTCGAATGTCCGGACCGTTTTCGGTTGTCGACGCCTCATGAGCCGGTATCGCATTGTACAGGTTCGATTTTTCAAAAAAACTTTTAAGGAAAACTTTTATCCGGAAATGAATGTGAAACAGCGATATGGAACTTTTACGACAGTCTGTCGACCTTCTCCTGCACATCATTTGCATAAAAAAGAAAAGGTTGTCTCACGACAACCCGCTTTCTTTGTAAACCTTAAATTTAATACTATGAAAAAACATGGTACAAATATAGGGTTTGGAGTCTGTGCCTCCAAATATTTGTGTGAAAAATGACTTCGATTTAACAATGTTTGTGTGAAAACTGAGATGTTGTTAACAAAATATCTATTTATCTTTCCGATTCAAAATATTTGTTGAAAAACAAGAGCTGGTAGTCGAGCGCATTGGCTGAGTAGTCGGAGGTGTGTCGCCCCGGACGATTGTAGTAGTCGTGGGGAATGTTCCGCCGGAGCAACTCATAGTGGAGCTTCTGGTTGACGGTATAGAAAAAATCGGCGTATCCGCAATCGATGACGATGTGTAGCGACTTGTCGGGAAGAGAGTCGAGCAGATTGATGACGGTGTGTGCGTCCCAACGTTCGGGATACTCGGCATAGTTGCCGAGCTGTTCTTTCATCTTCCAGTGTTCGGGAAACGGCCGAATGTCTACACCGCCGCTGATGCTGCCTCCTGCCCCGAAAATGTCGGGGTGCCGCATCGAGAGCCACAGGCCGCCGTGTCCGCCCATGCTGAATCCGGTAATGGCGCGCCCTTCGCGGCAGGCATGTGTGGCATAGTGACGGTCGATGTGGGCGGTAAGTTCCCGAGCAACGAAGGTCTCGAATTGTGATTGAGGTTGGGTGGGACTGTCCCAGTACCAACTGCTCTCACCGTCGGGACATACGAAAATGAGGCTGTCGCGGGTGGCTATTTCGTTGAGCGATGGTTTGGTACGTATCCATGTGTTCTGGTTCCCGCCATATCCGTGCAGGAGGTAGACAACGGGATAGGAGCATCTGGTGTCATAGTCGTCGGGGAGCACGATGAGGCAGGGAATGGAGCGTTTCATTTTGTCGCTGTGAATCTCTTCCTGTACGATTTTTGCCGGTGCAGCCAGTGTGACGAGCAGAAGAATGAGGGTAAGAATCTGTTTCATGTGGAATCGGTTGTCGGTTTTTGTGATGCAAACTTAGTAAAAATTGTGAAAGTAGTGGCGTCTTCTGTTTCGGTCAATGGAGAGCCGCGGCTCTTGTGTAACGCCGGGCTTGTCCGAATATGTAGGCATGGGAGACGTTAATTGCGGAGGTCACAATTCTGTTCCGGGTTATCTTGTCGTAAAAATTTTGAATTGACGGAATTTTTTGCGTTCGACTTTCGTTACTTTTGCAAGAAAATCAAAGGTATGTCTGATAAGAAAAAACTGGCTATTCCGTTGGAAGAGTGGTTTGAGGAAAATAAGCGGCTGCTGCCGTGGCGGGAGACAACCGACCCGTATCGAATCTGGGTATCGGAGATTATCTTGCAACAGACGCGCGTGGCACAGGGACTCGATTATTACAATCGCTTTGTGTCGCGTTTCCCCGACGTAGCGGCTCTGGCCGATGCCGATGAAGACGAGGTACTGAAATATTGGGAGGGGCTTGGCTATTACAGCCGGGCCCGCAACATGCACGCCGCCGCCCGGCAGGTGATGCACGATTTCGGCGGACGTTTTCCCGATACCTACGAGGGGATACGCTCCCTCAAAGGGGTGGGCGATTACACGGCGGCGGCGATTGCTTCGTTTGCCTACGGGTTGCCCCATGCGGTGGTCGACGGCAATGTGTATCGTGTTTTCTCCCGGCTTTTTGCCATCGACACGCCCATCGATACGACGGTGGGGCACAAGTTGTTTGCCGCCTTGGCCGACGAGTGGCTCGACCGCCGGCGGCCGGCCTTGTACAATCAGGCTGTCATGGAGCTGGGGGCATTGCTCTGCCTGCCCCGTTCGCCGCAATGCCCCGTGTGCCCGCTGTCGGAGTGGTGCGAGGCTGCCGCATTGGGACGTCCCGAGGCTTACCCCGTAAAGCAGGGTAAGAGCGAGGTGCGTCCCCGCTATTTCAATTATCTGGTGATACATTGCGGCGACGATGTGTTTATTTCCCGCCGGGAGAAGCGCGACATCTGGCGCAATCTCTATGAGTTTGTCCTCATAGAGAGCGAGGGGGCACTCTCAATGGAAGAGTTGCAGCAGACGGCCTCTTACCGTAGTCTTTTCGATGGTGTGGAGGTAAAGGTGGTGGCTCGCCCTTTTGAACGTCGTCATGTGCTGTCGCACCGGGTTATCCATGCTGTCTTTTATACCCTTGAAATAGATCAGGCGTCGCCCCGGCTGGCATCTTATATGCGTGTGCCGTTTGCCGATGTGAAACACTATGCTTTTGCACGCCTCACCGGTCTCTACTTCGACCACCAGGAACAGAGCGGCCGCCGACCCTCTTTGGATTGGGAAGAGTAGGGCTACAATCTTATTCCCCGTCGGGTTGTTCCCGGGACTCTCCGTTGATGAAGAAACTGAAATTGACGCTGCCGTAGGTACGCTGCTGGTCGAAGCCAGGGAGCGACGAAAAGTCGTACTTCCGCGAGTGTTCGAGTACGAAGAGGGCACCCGGTGCCAGAATGCCGCTGTTGAGGATAAGTGGTGCCACAGAGGCGAACTGCGGCAGGTCGTAGGGAGGGTCGGCAAAGACGAAGTCGAATTTTTCCCGGCAGTTCGGAACGAAGCGGAACACGTCGCCCTTGATGGGGCGTATCTCGCGTGCGCCGAGCTGGGTGGCCACCTTGCATATGAAGTTGTACTGTATGGGGTAGTTTTCGACCGAGACGACGCGCGCACAACCCCGCGATGCCAGCTCGAAACTGATGGCCCCTGTCCCGGCAAAAAGGTCGAGGGCTTTGAGCCCGTCGAAGTCGAGCAGGTTTTGCAATACATTGAAGAGGTTTTCCCGCGCAAAGTCGGTCGTAGGTCTTGCCTTGATGTTGGTCGGCACGTCAAAACGCCGCCGGCCGTATTTGCCGCTTATAATCCGCATAGAGGTATGGTTATCAGTTCAAACGGAGCGTCGATGGTCTCTTTCCCGATGCGGAAAAGTTGCGAGGGGAAAGGATAGGGAAGGACACTTTTGAGGTATTTCTGTAAAATTTCGGTAAGGGGTTGCCGCATACTCTTCTCGCCGGCGAGGTAGAGCCTGTCGCGCGCCTGGTCGAGACTCAACTGTTTCCAGGAGAGCAGGGTGAAGTAGGCAATGTCGTCGACTGTGGTAAAGTCGAATGTGTTTGCCAGCAGCAAACGTCCCTGCTTGAAGACGATGAGGTCGAAACGCTCCTGTCGCAGATGCAGGTAGACCTTTGCTTCGTTGCCGTTGCGGCTGTGCAGGAAGAAGTATTCGCTGAGCGGTGTGAGCGGGTGAAGTACCGTCGCTGCCGGGAAGGTGCGGCACAAGAAGGTGTATAACTCCCGGTCGAGGCCGAAGAGCAGATAGGCCCGGTTCAGCGTCAGGCGGTTCTCTACGATATAATCGTTGTGCCCCGGATAGCAGAAGTCGTAGTAGGGGGTGCGGTTCTCTTCGCACGTCTCCATTTCTTCGGGCACGAGGGTGAATCGCGGCGTGTCGACAAGCAGGTAGGTGCGGTCATATTCTTGCAGCAACTGCGGATTTTCGTAGATGCTGTTCTTGACATTTTCACATAATGTCTGGTTCTTGGCGATGAAATCGATGGTGTAGGACTGGTAGGTGTCGTCTTCGAGTGGGTCGAACGTGGCAAAATAGATACCGTCGTTACGAAGGTTTACCAGCAAGTGCTTACCAGTGGGAGGCAGAGTCGTGTTTAAAGGTATGCTCATGTTGTAGAGTTTCTGAAACAGACGGGCCGGAGGTGCCCTGTTTGGACCGGCCGACTTTGTTTTTGTGTCTACAAATGTAGTGAAAAATATATTTTTGGAAGAGATATATTGGCTTTTGCTGCGATTCTGTGTTAAAAATGAGTTTTCTGAATAATAAAGTTCTAGAAGAGAAAGAATAAACGATAGATTCTTGTATTTTTGCAAACAAAAACAATTACTTTAAAAACTTTATGAAACGTTTTTCAACCTGTTGCCTTTCATGGCGCTCTTTTTTGTTGGCCTTGTGCCTCTTCTCGTGGGTGTCGTGCTCCGATGAAGAACCGTTTTCCGACAATAATATTGTAGTCCCGCCCGTAACCGATTCTGTTCCTTCGGGTGATGTGTTGATTGCCGATGAAAATCTGCGAGCTGCTCTGCTCACTCTCTTGCAGACCGATGAACTGACGGCCGAAAATCTGGCCACGGTACATAATCTTTCGCTGCGTGCCAAGAATTATTCGACACTTGAAGGTATCTCGGCGTTGGTCAATCTCGACTCGCTGACAATAGAAAACAACATAGGCAAGGCTCTCATTGAGTTTCCGGCCGAAATAGCTTCGATGAAACACCTTTCCTACCTTGATGCATCGGGCGTTTTTCGTGGTACGTTGCCCGATTCACTGTCGGGTTTTACCTATTTTTCCGTGGGTGAGAGTTTTATGGAAGGGAATATTCCACCTCACCTGATGGATTTATCGGCTGAACGCATTATGTTGCATATATCCCGCAGCCGTTTTTCGGGTCTTCCGGTCGATACGTGGATTAAGTTGTGTTCTGATGCCGAAGAATTTGAGGTGTCTCCATCGCTGGCCCCGCAGGCCAACGGCTATTTTCTGTCGCTCTACGACCCCGACAGTGCTTTACATACACAGTATCATGCCGACGGTGACTTTGAAATATACCAGACTCACACTAAGGGAAACGGTATCAATATGTTTATCGTATGCGACGGTTTTGACCATTCCTGCAATGCGGTGGGAGGAGTTTCCGAAAAGGTAATGAAGTTCAGTGTCGAACAGATGTTTGACATCGAGCCCATGACATCGTTACGCGAATATTTCGACATTTATCTGGTTTATGCCGAGTCACCCGAGAAGGGAATGACCTACTCTACGAGCGGTAAAGAAAACGATTGGGACTGGTACGTTGAGACCAAGTTCAACACGCGGCAACCAAGTGTGAGTGGCCGCTATTATCTCTGTGATACACCGGGTATCCTCGACTTCGTGAGTCAAAGCACCGGCATTTCGGCCCGTGGCGGTATAGTGATGCTTATAGCTCATAACATGATACACGGCGGTTCGGCCGGTATGGAGTATGTGGCCGATCGCACCTCGTTCAGTGTGTCGACCGTAGAGCCTAAGTTTGCCAAGACGGTATGGCACGAGTGTGTGGGCCATTCCATCGGTTGGCTGGCCGATGAGTATGTCAGCTCCGAGAATGCTTTGCTCGAAATACCTCAGGAGACAAAAGATTATATGGTATGGGACTATAACCGTTATGACTATTGCCGCAACGTGGCTTTCTCGAACGATACGGCCTCGGTATGGTGGGCCGATTTCATCGGTGACGAGCGTTATGCCGACGAGGAGATAGGCCTTTACGAGGGTGCCAATTACTGGGGTAAAGGTGTATGGCGTCCGACGGAAAACAGTATCATGAATACCTACGACCGCGACCAGCAGTTCAATGCTCCGTGTCGGGCCATTATCTACAAGGAGGTGATGACTCGGGCCTTGGGTAGTGAGTTTACCTATTCTTACGAAGATTTTGTGAAGTTTGACATGAAAGAGTCTTACTATCCGTTGGTGCCCTGATTGCGTGTAAAAGGTGTCGGTCCAGACATGGAGAGGCCTGTGTTTCGTTCGGAGACATGGGCCTCTCTCTTTCTTGTGTGGCAGGTGTGGTCTGGACGTGTTGTCCGGCTTGTGTTGTCGAACAGTACAATGTTATGGTAGCGGGTATTCCATGCCGGTAAGGTTGCCTTCCTGTACATGTAGGGGGCTTTCTCTTATCTTGGTTCCTCTTTCTCCTCCTTTGGCATTAAACCCGCCGATAGCCTATGCCTGGGATTATTTCTTGTCGCCGCATCTCTATGGCTTAGTATCAATAATGGGTGTATGGAATACATGGCTCTCCCCAAAAGAGGAGACGCGCCTCAATGAGGCGCGTCTCCTGTGTATGAAAAGAAAAATTGTACCGGCTTATTTTATGGGGGCACGGAGTTCTGCTGCCATCTGTATGAAGTTGTTGCTTTGCGGTCCCATGCGCATGGCCATGGTCATGCCGCTTTTTGCCTGTTTGGCTTTTTGGGCTTCTTCCTGTTCGAGTATGGTAGCGTATTTATCGCACCAGATGGCGGCATGGTTACGCAGTTTCTGGTCGGCGCAGAGCTTGTTGATGCGAATTACCCAGTTGTAAACTTCGAGCATGTCGGCATCGTATTTTGAGATGAGCTTATCGCCGTACGAGATGTATTTTTTCCAGTCTTGCATGCACTCGGCATAATACATGAGGGTAGAGATTTCGATTTTCTTGGCCTCTTTCACCTTGTTCTTTTTCATGTATTTCATGTAGTCGTCGAATCCTTTTTCGTCGAAAGTGTATGTGCCGTCATTGCCCTTCACTACAAACTTGCGGCCGTAGAGGTTCCAGGTAAAGCGCTCTTTCATGTTGACCTGCATATCGCCGTATTGTGCGATGAACTTGTCTTTGTTTTCGTGGAAGAAGACAAAGGGCTTGGAGTAGGGCGACTCGACGTAACCCATGAACAGGCTGAACAACTTGCGGTTGGTGAGCATCTCCTCGTATTTGTTTTCGAGGTAGGGAGTTACGACTTCGGCCAGACGATCTTTTTCGTTGGCATCGGAGAGTATTTCGACATATTCTTCGATAAATTCATCGCTGCGTTCGCCGGCATCGTAGCGGGCGTTCATGGTTTTGAGGTTACGTCCCGACAAGCCCGAGGTAGTGCTTTTGAGCAGCGACTGGGCGTTGTTGTAGCCGACGATTTTGTGAATGACTTCTTCGGAAGCCGGGTCGATGAAGACCATGGTCGGATAGGCGTTCACGCCGAGTTTGTCTTTTTGGGCCACACCATCGGGCGTTTCCATGTCGAGTTTGAGGTTGACAAACGATTCATTGAAGAATTCGGCTACCTGAGCATCTTTAAAGGTAGTACGGGCCAGTTGCTTGCAGGGGCCGCACCATTGGGTGTAGCAGTCGATAAACAGAATCTTCCCGCTGTCTTTGGCTTTCTGCAAAGCTTCGGCATAGGGGCATTCGAGGAACATGATACCCGTTTCGTTTTGAGCCGGGGTGGCCTGTTCCTGAGCCGACACGCTGCACAAGGGAAGAAATGCAGCGAGCAATAGCATTAATTTTTTCATATATACAGTATTTTATAGGTTAGAATCCGGTGTTTTGCTGGATGACTCCGTCTGAAATCTGAACTTCATATTCGGGTATGGGCAGAATCTTTTTGTTGTTGGGCAGACCTTTCACTTTCAGGTCGCGGCCGGTGCGGATGAGGTCCCAGCGGTAGTGCCCTTCCATGGCCAGCTCGCGGTTGCGCTCGACGAGTATCGAGTCGACAAAGGCTTCGACCGAGGGGAAATCTTCGGCGGTGAGTTCGGCCGGTTTCTGTCCGTCGGGGAAAGGTTTGCATCGAATGTCATTAAGCAGTTGCAGTGCTTCGGCATCGATGCTGTTTGTGGTGTAGGCCAAGGCTTCGGCACGAGTGAGCATTATTTCGGAGAGCCGAATGTACTGTACGTCGCAGTAGCAGCCGCCATTGTCGTATTTCATCGACGCTTTGAGGTTGGAGTTTGTCGTGGCAGAGCCTTGTTGTATGAGGTATTCGTTGGTGGTTCCATAGCCTCGCAAGTCGCCGGGCAAGTAGCTGTTGATGAGTGAGTCCGACGTAGAGAAGCTGGTTTTGGAATATACCGATGTCCATCCGCACGGGAATACGTTGGTGCTGATGCGGCTGGGCTGGAAGAATATCAGCTCCGTGGCGTAGTTGGTGGGATCGGGATAGGTCGAGTTTTCGTACACGTTGCTGGGGAAGATGTTGGTACGGTGGTCGTTGTAGGCATCATTGAATGTGATGTTTGGCGATTTGAGTACCTCTCCGGCGTAATAGGCTGCCTGCCCCAGTTCGGTAAGATTTTTGGTGTATGTGCCTTTGTATAGGTAAATTCGCGATAGCAGTGCTTTGGCGACAGTGGCTGTGGCCCTATATCGAAGAGCCGGCTCGTAATCGGTCTGAGGCAGGTCGGGGATAGCCTCTGTGAGGTCTTGTATAATCATGTTGTAGACATAACCCACCGTTTCACGAGCCTGGATATCTTCGGGCTTGTAGCCGTCGTAGGGGGTAAGCCGCACGACAAGGCCAAGGCCGTTGTCTTCGCCCACAAGAGCACCGTCGCCGTAAAGGCAGAGCAGGGTAAAGTATTCGTAGGCGCGGAGAAATTTGGCTTCGGCAATGTGTTGTCTCATCATTTGTGCATCGTACTGACCAAATTCGGTGATTCCGGCAATGATGTTGTTGGCGTAATCGATGGCGTTGTATCCGTATTGGTAAATGTCTTTGATAAAGCCATCTTGTTCATCGGTTGTATATTCGCACTTTTCCATGGCAAGAAAACTCGATGCACCGTTCTGTACGGTGATGTTTTCGGTGCCGATGTCGGCGAGTTGGAAGGCAAAGTAGCCGTTGGTGTAGTTGTTCTGGTCGTTAGGGGCACCAGAGAGCAGTACGCACAAGCGTGTATAGGCACCCATAAGGGCAGCCTGAGAAGTTTTCTCCTCTTTATAGACGGTCTCGTCGACCATGGTGTTTTGGGGGGCATAGTCGAGTTCACAGGCGCTGAACAGAGTCAGCGAGGCAAGTAGGGATATGGATAGCAAAATAGGTTTCATCATGTTGTTGTCCTCCTGAAATTAAAGTCCAAATCGAATACCGAATTGATAGCTCCGAGACGAAGGCATTGTCAGGTTGTCGTATCCGGCAGCGGTAGCCGATGAACCGAATGCGCTCACTTCGGGATCGAGTCCGGAGTAGGGGCTGATGGTGAATACATTGGTGAGTACGACGAACAGTTTGATTTGGTTGAACGTGCGAGTTCTTCTCAACAGTTGTTTGGGCAAGGAATAGGAAAATTCCAAGGTTTTCAGTCGCAGATACGAATTCTTTTCGAGGAACCGGGTCGTTGTGATAGACGAGGTGTAGTCGTAGTTATTGACGATGGAACTGTTTTTCAGTTTGGGAATATCGGTCGTCTGTCCCGGTATCTGCCAGAAGTCGAGAATGTCGCGCGAGAGGTTGTTGGCCGTCTCGGTGGCATAGGTAAGCAGTTGAGCCCGGGTAGAGTTTATCATGTGGCCGCCCACTGAGAAGGTAAACATGGTATTCAACTCAAATCCCTTGAAAGTAAGAATGTTGGTGAAGCTTCCATAGAATTTGGGCTCGGCAGTACCGCACACCTTTTTGTTGTCAATCGATGTATCGTAGTTGGAGGCGGGTGGTACGGTTGTTACCGTTCCGTCGGCCAGTCTCCACAGGGGCTCACCGGTGTTGGGATCGACGCCTACCCATTCGTGCAGATACCATTGGGCCATGGGATAACCTACGGCATAATACTTAAATGAGCTGTTGGCCTGGTCGAGCTGGTTGCCTTCGAAGTTGAGTTTCAATATCTTGTTACTGTTGTGCGAGAGATTCAAAATGGTTTGCCACAAGAAGTCTTTCCGCACGATGTTGTCGGATATGATTTGTACCTCGACACCTTGATTTTGCATGTCGGCAATATTCTGGTATTGAGTAGAATATCCCGTGTAAGCAGGAAGGTCCGACGAGAAGAGCATGTCGGTCGTGCGTTTGTAGTAGTAGTCGAGAGTGAGCTTGACTCTTTCTTTGAAAGCCGAGAAGTCGATACCCAAGTCGTAGGTGATGGTTTTTTCCCAGTCGAGGTTTACGTTGCTGGGTTGCGACATGGAGAGGAACTGTTCGTTACCGAAAGAAGAGGAGGTGTTGAGCACGTATATGGCTTGTGCACCGTAGTAGCTGTTGTTGGCATCTTGGCTGGTCCAGCCTATTGATCCGCGAATTTTCAATTCGTCTATCCAGGGGGCGTTGTAGACGATAAAGTCTTCTTCGGAGAGTCGCCATGCTGCCGATACGGCAGGAATGTTGATAAACCTGTGCAGGCGGTTGTAGCGGGAAGAGCCGTCGAGCCGGTACGACACACCGAAGAGGTAGCGCCGCATGAGCTGGTAGTTGACACGGGCAAAGGCCGAAAGCAGGGCCCATGTGTCTTCGCCGGCTGCTCCTACACGGGTAGTTTGGGCCGACCCGATACCTTTGATATCGGAGCTGAAAAAGTTTGACCCGTAAATCATCGAATTGTATTCGTGGCCTATTTCATAGCTTTGACCCAGCACGGCTTGCAGATAGTGTCTGTCGTTGAATACCTTATTCACCGTGATGGTGTTGTTGTTGACAATACGATACTTTAAGGCATTGTTTTCGGAGGCCCGATCGTTGGGGGTGAGGTCGGCCACTTCTGCGGGAAGTTCGGGCTTATAGACATAGGAACGGGCGTCGGAGATGTTGATACCCAATTCGGTTTTGAGTTGCAGCCAGGGGGTAACATCGTATTGCAGGTAGGTATTGCCTATGGTGGTGATGTTTTTGCTTTGTGAGGTAACATCATTGGCGTAAGCTACCGGGTTGTAGTTGTCGTTGTTCCCTTTGGTATTGAGCCCGTATCCATAGTAGTATGAGTCGTCTTCCTTGTAGATGGGCAAGTTGGGGGCACGCAGTATGGCATCTTTATATACGGTGGGAGCGGTGAGGGCATTGTTGTCGACAACCGAAAGGGTGACGTTGGCTCCGAGGGTGAATTTGTCGCTGAGTTGCGTATCAAGGTTCAGACGTGCGGAGTAACGTTGTAAATCGTTGTTGATGATGTAAGATTCGTTATTGGCGTAGGAGAGGCTGAAAAAATAGCGTGTGCGGCTATTTCCTCCGGAGACCGATGCGCTCAGGTTGTGACTGATGGCATTACGGGTAACGGCATCCTGCCAGTCGGTATTGTATCTTCTGGTATATGTATCAGAAGGATAGTACAAGGAATAGATTTGTGCATATTCGTCGCCATTGAGCAAATCGAGTTTTCCGATAGGTTGATCGATGCTCAGTGTGTACGATACGTTAATGGCTGTGCGGTCGCGAGAGCCGCTTTTTGTGGTGATGAGAATGACGCCGGCCGAACCTCGTGAACCATAGATGGAGGTGGCGAATGCATCTTTCAGAATTTCAATCGATTCGATATCGTCGGGATTGATGGAGAGCAAGGGGTTCTGCTCAAAGGAGTAGTTGAGATCCATATTGTTGACCAGCGAACCACCTCCTGTCGAGGTTCCTCCCATGCTTATTGCACTCACCGAGCCACCACTCGTTCCTACCGAGTTGGCCGAGCGGTCGGTGCCGTAGATGGGTACACCGTCGACGACGTAAAGAGGATTGTTTTCGCCGATGATGGAGCTTACGCCGCGTATGGTCAGCAGGTTGGCTCCGCCCAGTGCACCCGAAGAGTTAGATACGAATACGCCGGGTGCGCGGCCTTGCAACAACTGGTCGACCGACAGGAACGATTTCTGCTCATCGAGTTTTACCGAAGATACCGAGCCGGTAATATCGCGTCGCTCTTGTTTTCCGTAGCCTACGACCGTGATTTCGCGCATGGCGTTTTCGGCCGGAATGAGCCTTACGGCTTCAACGGTCTTGGGGTTGTTAACGGTTACGCTTTCGGTTTCATATCCGATGAAAGAAAACGTAATGGTTGCGCCTGTGGGAACATTGGTAAGCGTAAAAGAACCGTCGGAGGTGGATAACGTCGCACCTTTTCCGTTGACCGATATGGTTACACCTGCCATGGGGGCGTTATTTTCGTCAAGAACGGTACCCGATATCTGAGTGAGATTTTGAGCCGAGGCTATCTGGCAACAGAAAAGGCTACACAATACCGTAAATATAGTCAACAATTTTTTCATAATATTAAAGTCCCGGTGATGGATTGAAAAAGTACTCTGTGCAGGGATTGTGCACAGAGTACTTTGCGGTATTAAGGAAGAATTATTAATTCAGAGCGAATGCCCATGCGGCAAACGAGGGATCCATATCATCGACAGTGAGTGAGTAGGGGGTATAGCTGCCCGAGAAGGTGTTGAACCCGCCAAATACCCATGCGATGTTGTTGTCGTCGACAACTACGCAGGGATTGAATGTTCCGGTGTATGCGCTGTTGATACCTTCAACGGCTGTCCATTCGATACCGTCGGTCGATTTGTAGATGGTATTGTTCATGGCACGAGCACCCTCTTCGTTGTAATAAAGGCCGCCGAACAGATAGGCTGTATTACCCTCTTTGTTGGTAACCACCGTGGCACCGCAGATGGGGCCGACAGTCGTCGAGTCGGCAACGGTGGCAAAGGTTTCTCCATCGCTCGATTTGGATACAGCCGATTGCAGGGTCGATGTACCGACAAAGCCTCTTGCTCCACCCAGCAGGAAGATTTCGTCGTTGAGAACAAATGTCGAGCAGAAGGCTCTCAGGAAACTCGATGCCCCTGATACCATGGTGTAGGTGGTGTCGGCATTGACCCAAAGTTGAGAGTTGGAACCCTGGAACTGACCGAATGCCATCATTGCACCGCTTTCCATATAGAGGTTGTTGTTGTAGGTAAAAGGTGTGGGACAAACGAATCCGAAAGATCCCAATCCTACCAACATTTTGAACATATCGTCGGCCAGTGCCGAGTTGCCTTCGATGGTTTCGTTGGTCCATGTGCTACCGTTCTCGGTCGTGAATACACGGAAGCTTTTCAGCGTGAGGCTCGTGCTCCAACCGTTCGATTCGAGTTCGGGAGCTTCACCGGATTGGTCGGTTCCCAGTGCGCGAATACCACCCATGACATAGAGTTTGTTGTCGAATACGACGGGACGGGCTCCCATACCACCGATGATTTCTTCGGTATTGACTTCGGTCCAGCGAACACCGTTGGTCGAGGTGAATACTTGATAGAAACCTGTGGTATCGGCTGCGTTATAGCCCGATGTGAAGGCATAGAATTTACCGTCGTAGAGGGCTACCGAGTAGTCGTATACATTGCTGGGGATACCTCCGGCGCGTATGTCGGCACTTACCTGTTTACCGGCAGCCAGGTCTTCTTCGGTATCGGAGATGATTACCGTGAGGGTGTAGTTCTTACTGCTGCCTTCGTGAGTGGCGGTAAGAACGATGGGGTTGTTCAAGTCAAACGTTACCCCGTCAATGGCGGCACCGTTTACGGTAACGCTGGTGTTCATCGTGGCCGTTACGGTCAGCGAGCAGGCTTCCAACTCAGAGGGTTGGGTGGTCATGGGAACGATGCATTGAATCGTCAATGCCGATTGGTTGATGGTCCCAGTATAGGATGCGCCTTCGGAGGTGGCAACGGTTATACCGGTAATACCGAACCCGGAATCATTGTCATCGTCACTACACGATGTAAAGCTGAATACGGCACATAAGGTCATAAGCAGCAAAGCATTCAGTTTTTTCATAAGTAAGATTAAAATTTAAAGGGTTATTGGTTTGTGATTATAATTTCTGTTGGCGGTTACATCGACATGGCACCCATGGAGATGGATTTGCGGGGAGCCGGTTTTTCGGGAGCTACACCGTCAAGAGCGTTTTGAATTGCTTTGCGAATGGCTTCTCCACGCAGCCCCTTGGCATAGAGGTTGCCGTTGGCGTCGACAAGAATGATGAAAGGTATGCCGCCAAACTGGTAATCGCTCATCAGTTGCTTTCCGCCGTCGGTGGCGTGCATTTGCAACCAGGGCATGTTTTCCTCGGCAGCTGCTTTGAGCCAGGCGTCTTTGTTGGCATCGATTGATACGCTGAGGAACTCTACGCCTTTGTCTTTGAATTCTTCGTAATATTTTTTCAGGTTGACGATTTCTTTGCGACATGGTCCGCACCACGAGGCCCAGAAGTCTACCAATACGATTTTACCTTTCAGGTCGGAGAGTGAGAGCTCTTTGCCATCGATTTGGGGATAGGTAAAGTCGGGTGCAGGATTGCCGTTGTTGAGACGTTCACGCTGAGCCTTTTCCTTGGCTACGCGGTCTTTGTAGGCCTGTATGGGGGCATAGCCGGGGTGGGCGGCTTCAAGTTGGGCCAAAACCTGGTCGATGAGGGCTTTATCGCTTTCCTGGTTCAGCCCGGGCAAGAGTGCCAGTACACTGGTCGTCGTTGCATTATGCTCTACGAGGTAACGCATGCGGGCTGACATATCGTCGCTGTTGTATCCGTAGAGGGCATCGCTCAACTGTTTGCGTGTTACCTCATCGGTCTTGGCATTGTATATCGCTTTGGATATGGCAATCATGGCCTGATAGCTACGGTAGTTGCAGAAGTTGTACTGGTTCATCAATTCGTTTTTGGGGCCACCCTGGATATAGACGTAAGGGGGATTCTTAATTTTAATCCGTGCCGTATCGTATCCGCGGAAGTTGATGGTGAGGTCTTCGTCTTCACCCCAGACACGAACCGATTGCCAATGTCCACAGTCTACTGTGTAGACGCCCGGCGTTTCAATGGGGAGGGTCAAGGTGTATTCGTTGTTTTCGTCGATATCAGCTTCGGCATATACTTTCTTTTGGGTGCCTTCATATTGATATACTGTCATTTTGAACTCAGGTGCCGGTTTGTCATAGTCCCAGTATCCTTTATACGTAAATTGCACTTTTCCTTTGATGGTAATCTCAGAAGGGGTGCTTTGTTGTTCGGTAGTCTCTTTCTGTGTTTTCTTGCTCTTCTTCACTTTGGCTGATGCGTCGAAAACGAGCAACATGATAGCCAACATGGCAATAAGGCGAATTTTCATAGTGGTTGAGTTTTTTAAGTGGTTATAGATACTGTCTTGTGTATAGTTTAAAAAATTTTTTGATAAAGGTTTATCTGTGGCAGCAAAGATAGATAATAGTTTTATGAGATGGGACCAAAAATATCTTTTTTTTTGCTTTTGGGGTGAAATAATTCTATTTTTGCAATTATATGTGTTTTTTTTTGTGATAATTTGATGCTTGTGGTGACGCTATCTATAATGTTTTGGATTTTGAGGAAATATCATTTGATATTCGAGAGTGCTGATTTCTCTTTTATCCTTTCCGCTAAAATAGAAAAAATCTTTTAATATTGTTCTCTTTTTCTTTTATTTTTGTGTAGAATTACTCTTGATTCGAAAATCGATCTATGCTTAACGATTATTTTGTGCGATGTTTGTCTGACAATCTTCCGTACGTGCCTACGGAGGAGCAGGCCGAGTTGCTGGCCCGGCTCTCGGCTTTTCTTTGGGACGACAGTGTGCCTTCGGTTTTTCTGTTGAAGGGTTACGCCGGAACGGGAAAGACTTCGCTGGTCGGTGCGCTGGTCAGGACGTTGGAGTCGTTTGAGCGTACGTGTGTGTTGCTGGCTCCGACGGGTAGGGCTGCCAAGGTGTTTGCTGCCTATGCCGGGCACCCGGCCTACACGATACACAAGAAAATTTATCGGCAGCGCACCTTTACGGGCGATTTTTCAGGTTTTCAACTGGCGCATAATGCCTATAAAAATACCTTCTTTATTGTAGATGAGGCATCTATGATTGCTAACGAGCCGACCGATGGCAGTCATTACGGCTCGGGTCTGTTGCTCGACGACCTGTTCGACTTTGTATATTCGGGTAGCGGTTGCCGGCTCATCTTGCTGGGTGATACGGCTCAGTTGCCGCCCGTCGGCCAGTTGCGCAGTCCGGCTCTCGACGAGGCCTATCTGCAACGCTATGGCTATCCGGTGATGGTGAGCGAGTTGACTCATGTGGTGCGGCAAGACGGCGCTTCGGGAGTGCTTTACAACGCGACACGTCTGCGGCAGGATATGTGGAAAACACCGCTGCCCGCGCCGTCGATTGCGTTGCATGGTTTCCCCGATGTGGGTCGCGTGGGGGGCGATGAACTGATAGAGGTGCTGTCGTCGGCCTACAATCGTGACGGAATGGACGAAACGATAATTATTACGCGGTCGAACAAGCGGGCCAATATTTTCAACCAGGGGGTGCGTAATCGTATTCTTTACCGCGAGGAGGAACTTACCTCGGGCGACCTGCTGCTGGTGGCCCGCAACAACTACTATTGGAGCGAAAAGTATGAAAAACTCGACTTTATCGCCAACGGCGATGTGGCCCGGGTGGTGAGGGTCAGGAACGTGTGTGAGATGTACGGTTTCCGTTTTGCCGATGTACTGCTCTATTTCCCCGACTATGAAGAGGAGGTCGAGGCCAAGGTGATACTCGACACGTTACATGCCGAGTCGCCCTCGCTGACAGCCGAGGAGAATGCTCGCCTGTTCAATGCCGTGATGGAGGATTATGCCGATGTGCCCTCCAAGCGTGAACGGCTCAAACGGCTCAAAAACGACCCCTGGTTCAATGCCTTGCAGGTGAAGTATGCCTACGCCGTTACCTGCCACAAGGCGCAGGGTGGCCAGTGGAGCAATGTCTTTGTCGATATGGGATATATCCGGCCCGATGCGTTGGGTATCGATTTCTACCGCTGGCTTTACACGGCCTTTACCCGCACCACAGGCCGGCTCTGGCTCGTCAATGTGTCGCCTGAATATCTTGCCGACAAGCTTCCCGACTGACGGACCTGCATAATCTTTTTTTAGATCTTATGGTGTCGAGGCGACCGAGATTATACCTCGGTCGCCTCGATGCGTTGATTAAAACTGGTCGACCAATGCAGCGGCCTGTTTGCATCCGTCGGTGTGTTCAATATCGCCGATGTTCAGTACGCCGGGTATGAGTACTTCGCCTGCCATTTCCCATTTCAGCAGGGCGGCGGAGCGTTCAACCGGTATACGTACGCCATCGAGGACGCTCGTGTCGTCTTCCTCACAGCAGGCAATAAGTCCGCATTTCTTTCCGGCGATGTTTTTCCCGCCCACAACCAATGAAAAAATGCGGTCTATTACGCCTTTGATTTGGGCCGGAATAGAATACCAATATACCGGCATGGTATAGACGACAGCGTCGGCTTCGAGTATGGCATCGGCGATGGGATTGAAATCGTCGTCGAACGAGCAGGCTTTTCCTGTCTTGTAACAGGTCATGCAAGCGTGGCAACCTCCTATTTTCAAGAATGCGGCGTCGAAACGCTCGACGCTGTGCCCCCGATGTTCGGCTTCCTGAATGAATGCCTCGGTCATGGCAAAGCTGTTGCCGTTTTTTCTCGGACTTCCGGTGATGACTACAATTTTCATCTCTCTTTTCCTCCTTTATTTTTGAATCGTATTTGAATTTTGATTGTAGGCTTTTGCTACACACTTCCACTCTTCACCTATTTTCAGAAGGAGCAGATAGTCGGTAAAGTCGATTCTTCCACCCCACTTCTCTTCGAGCACACGTACCACGGCCACCGTTTCTTCTACGGCTAGGATATCGATGCGTGCCTTGAAATGGTCGCCTGCGCCTACGGTATCGACATTATGGTAAAATTGTTCGATAGAGCCATGTTCCAGTTTTCCGTCGAGAAAGCCGAACAAGACGGCTTCGTCGGTAAATAATGTTTTGGCATATTGACTGTTACCCTCGGCCACGCTCTTTACAAATTTTTGTGCGGCTTCTTCTACGGCTTTGTATTCTGCCAGTTTGCTTCTCATAAGTTTATGTAATTAATGGTGATTATTTTCGGCCAAAAGTAGAGGGTCGTTCCGGTTTTTACAAGTACCGTAAAATTATTCATATACCGAAAATATATTCGGTATACTCTCTTTGTGGATAGGAATTTATACCTTTGTTTCCAAAGAGGTGGTATATATATACGAACGAAAAATTCCAGTCGATTTGGATTGCCCGTTGAGGCTGACCATGAGTCTGATTGATTCCAAGTGGAAATCGTGTATTATAGATGAACTCCGACATGGACCCATGCGTCCCAGTGAGTTACACAAGGCTCTGCCCGAGGCAACTCCCCGGGTGCTTGACCTTCAACTGAAAGAACTTGTTGAAGACGGCCTGGTAGAGAAAACCATTTATCCCGAGTTGCCGCCCCGTTCGGAATATGCCATATCGCCTTTGGGCTCTACGTTGATACCCATCATTGACGCTATGATAGCGTGGGGAAACAGCCATGCAGAGGTGTTTGAGAAGAAATACCGGAGATGAGTCTGCTCCTGCGGGCTACAACCTCTTGTGTCGGCGACCGGTGAAGAGATGGCCCCTGAGGCGTGGAGATTTATAAGCAAGAAATAAAGCCGTACATTTATGAAAACGTTTGTCATTGTAGGTTGTGGGCGGCTGGCACGTATTGTGTCGGATGCCCTTGTGAAAGGCTTTCTGCCCGAGTATGAATTGGTGGGAGTCTATTCTCGCACCGAGGAGAAGGCTGCCGGCATTGCGGCGCAGATGCGCGATGCTGGCCGGAGTTGTGCCGTGTGCCGTTCGGTCGAGGAGTTGTTGTCGTTAAAGCCCGATGTCTTGGTGGAGACGGCCTCTCCGGCAGCTCTTCGCCAAGTCGCTCTCCCCGCCCTGCGGGGTGGAACCTCGGTGGTTACGCTTTCTATCGGGGCGTTGGCCGACGAAGAATTTTATCGCGAGGTCGCTGAGGCGGCCCGTCGGGGTGGCTCCCGCATCTATTTGGCTTCGGGAGCTACCGGTGGTTTCGATGTGCTGCGCACGGTAACCCTTATGGGGGGTGCAACGGCCCGCTTTTTTAATGAAAAGGGGCCCGATGCCTTGAAAGGAACGTCTGTTTATACCGATGCCTTGCAGCATGAGCAGCGTGAGGTCTTTGCGGGTAGTGCCGCCGAGGCGATACGGCTTTTCCCCACGAAGGTAAATGTTACCGTGGCGGCTTCGCGAGCCTCGGTCGGCCCTGAGGCGATGCAGGTAACGATACGTTCTACCCCCGGATTCAAGGGCGATACCCAGCGGGTGGAGATTGTAAACGAGCAGGTGCGGGCCGTGGTCGACGTGTACAGTGCAACGGCCGAGATTGCCGGCTGGTCGGTGGTGAGTACGTTGCTCAATATGGTATCACCGGTTGTATTCTGATAGGTTGGCCAGGACTTTTTCGCTCAGTCGGACGAATGCTTGTCGAGTGCGTCCTGTCGATACCTGCATGCAGTGAATGTGCGGGTGATCCAGCAGGTGTGTGCCACCCAGCGCCCCCACGGTGTCGCAGTAGCAGAGGTTGTCGCCGGTAATCCATTTCAGGAAAGGAGCTTCGTCCCAGGCCGGAGAGAGTCCGGTGTTGAAGAGAATCTTGTGGCTGCCGAGAGCCTTGATTTCATTTTCGTGCAGCAGTACCGTGTTTTTGTTCAGGCAGCAGCATACGACTTCGCTCTCGGCCAGCAGCTCGTCGAGGGGACGGAAGGTATAGCCTTTTGCGCGGGCGTCGGCTTTTTCGCTACGGGCGAAGTAGGCGATGTCGGCGCCGAAGAATTTCAGGGCGTCGGCTATCATGCCGCCCGATTTGCCCAGGCCGATGATGCCCACTTTGAGTCCCGTGATTTCCTGCGGTTCTCCGTTCCACGCAGGTTGGCCGAAGCCATGCAGGCAGCGCACCAGTTCGCTGATGACATATTCGACGACCCCTTCGTCGCCGTAGTCGCGTATGCCGGTTACCGTGATGCCCCGTTCCCGGGCGTGGCGTATGTCGACGTTGGCACTCTCGGGTGAGTAGAGCGAGCAGCACATTCCGATGTATCTGATGGCGGGACATTGTTCCATGACGGTGCGGTCTATGGCCGAGGTGTAGCTTAACAGCACGGCGTCAGCATCGCCTATGCGCCGGACGATTTCTTTGTTGTCCTTGGGTATGTCGGGGTAGAGTACGACTTCGCGTGCATAGTGGTGGAGGGCCTGTTCGGCCGAAGGTATGAGGCTTACGGGTTCTATGGCGACAAGTTTGGTAAACATCTTTCTTTTTGTTGTTTCTGTGATAATCTTTTTTTGTTTGTGATACTTGTTCAGAGTATCGGGCTCATGAGTCGGGCAAACGATTCGGCTACCTTGGTTGTGAGGGGACGCCGTTTCCATCGGCTCAAGGTGATGCGCCGGCACTGACGCATGTCGTTGATGAATATCTTTTTCATTTGGGCATTGGTGTCGGCGTTGTACATAAAGGCGTTGATTTCGAAATTGTGGTCGAAACTGCGGAAGTCGAAGTTGGTCGAGCCCAGACTTGAAAACTCATTGTCTATAATCAGGCTCTTGGCATGAAGAAATCCGCCTTGGTAGAAGTATACTTTTATGCCGGCTCGTAAAATGTCTTTCAGGTATGATTGCGAGGCATATTGCAGCAGTCGGGAGTCGCTGTGGCTGGGTATCATCAGGCGCACGTCGACTTTGGCGAGTGCGGCGGCCTGCAAGGCTTTGAGTAGGCTGTCGGTGGGGAGAAAGTAGGGGGTCTGTATGTAAATGCAGTCCCGGGCATTGGTGATGGCTTTCAGAAACGAGATGGCGATTTCTTTCCATTCGCCCAGCGGTCCACTGGTGAGTATCTGTATGTCGGTGTTGCCTGTTTCTTCGACAGGGGGGTAGTAGCAGGCCTCGGAGAGAAATTCCCGTGTGGTGAAACTCCAATCGATGGAGAATGCCGATTGCAGCCCATAGACGGCAGGCCCTTTGATGCGAGCATGTGTGTCGCGCCAGATGCCCCAGGAGAGTCCGTCACAGTATCGGTCGGCGATATTCATGCCACCGATGTATCCTGTTTTTCCATCGATGATGGCTACTTTCCGGTGGTTTCGGTAATTGAGTTTGTTGGCCAGTTGTGGAAATGATACTTTGAAAAACGGTCGTATTTCAATTCCGGCTTTGCGCATCTCTCTGAAAAAACGCGACCTTACCTTCCAACAACCTACATCGTCGTAAAGTACGCGCACTTTTACGCCTTGTCGGGCTTTTTCTATGAGTATCTTTTTTATGGTTCTCCCCAGGGTGTCGTTGTCGAAAATGTAGTATTGCAGATGAATGAAGGTCTCGGCGCGATTCAAGTCTTCAATCAGAGCCTTGAATTTGCTTTCTCCGTCGGTAAAGATTTCTATATGGTTATGGACGAAAAGTTGTGTTCCACCCAGTTGGTACCCTAGTTTGATTTGTTGCAGACTCTCAGGTGATAGCTTGTTTCCGGGTTCGGACACGCTTATATGAGCCGTATTGCCCGACATTTTTTGGAGAATGCGCCTTTTGCGCTTTGATATCATGCGCGTGTGGCGATATTGCTGCCCGAAGAAGAGGTAGAGAATGAAACCACCGATGGGAAGAAATACCAGCACGACAATCCAAGCGAGGCTTTTCACGGGATTGCGGTTTTCGAGTACGATGACGATGGTGGTAAAGATAATCGTCAGTATAAACCCCGTGTATATGCCCAGGTATAACCAGTCGCTCCAAGGGTAGCTGAATGTTCCGAACATAATCCTGTTTTATACCGGTAAATGTATAATATGTGCTAAGATACGGTTTTTTTTGTAAAAAACGAGACTGTGGCGTTTTTTTTCGGTGATGTCACCGACTCATTTTCTTTTTTGTCGGCTTGTGTGCGCACACGGACTCTTTTGAGTAAAACCAATTTGATTTATTAAATATTTGATTGTCAGTATACTATAATAAAACAAAAAGGGGCTTTTTCACAAAAGCTCCTTCTTTATTAGGTTTTCAATAGGTATTAATTTTTTAAGGTAAAAAAGATTGTTATAGGTTACGGCAACAAAGGTGGGCCTTTTTTTTTACATGATCAAATCTTTATTATATGTTTTACAACACATTATAAGTGCAATAAATACACTTATTCTCTTCTATATCTTTGACGTGTAGCTATTTAAGCTATTTTATGACACAAAATATATTTTTTTTAAACGTGTGCGAACACGATTTGTGTTTTTTATGTTTCGTGTCCGCACACGATTGAAGGTCGTTTGTTATTTACCCTTGCATGCCTTTTGTTTTTGCAGCACCATGGCCGTGCGTGCGGGCAGATAGAGGAGCAGCCACTCTTTTTTCTCTTTCTTGTAGAGGGGGTCGGGTTGCGTAAAGTGCTCTACTTCTTGATTGATGCGGTTGTAACCGCCAAATTGTGATTGATCGCTGTCGAGAATGCACTTGTAACACCCTTGTGGGGCCAATATGCCATAACCTTCGTAGGAATGGGTCGGGCTGAAATTGAATATGAAGATGAGGTCTTTGCGCATAAATGCCAGGATTTGGTCTTCGCCACTGTCCCACAGTTTTACGATAGGTGTCTTTTCAAAGTGCCGCACGCTTTTTACAAGGTGTATCATGGCTTTGTCAAAGGCTCCGAGGTATCCGTATTTCAAGTCTTTGCGGTCGACAAGGCTCCATTGTCGGCGGGCATATTTGTAAGACCAGCCATTCCCTTCGCGGGGGAAATCAATCCATTCGGGGTGGCCAAATTCGTTGCCCATGAAGTTGAGATAGCCGCCGTTGAGTGTCGTGAGGGTAACCAGTCGTATCATCTTGTGAAGAGCCATTCCGCGATCAACAGCCATACTGTTGGTGTCGTTTTTCATCATGTGCCAATACATTTCGGCATCGATGAGGCGGAAGATGATGGTCTTGTCGCCGACAAGGGCCTGGTCGTGACTCTCGGCGTAATTGATGGTTTTTTCGTCGGCACGGCGGTTGGTGAGTTCCCAGAAGATGCCTGACGGGTGCCAATCTTCGTCTTTCTTTTCCTTGATGGTCTTTATCCAGAAATCGGGAATTCCCATGGCCATGCGGTAGTCAAAGCCGATGCCGCCGTCTTCGATGCGGGCGGCAAGGCCGGGCATTCCGCTCATCTCTTCGGCTATGGTGATGGCGTGGGGGTTGACTTCGTGTATGAGTCGGTTGGCCAGTGTGAGGTAGGTAATGGCGTTTTCGTCCTGGCCTCCGTCGAAATAGTCGCTGTAACCGCAGAAGGCTTTGCCCAATCCGTGGTCGTAGTAGAGCATGGAGGTTACGCCGTCGAAGCGGAAGCCGTCGAAGTGGAATTCTTCGAGCCAGTATTTGCAATTGGAGAGCAGGAAGTGTATGACTTCGTTTTTTCCGTAGTCAAAGCAGAGCGAGTCCCAAGCGGGGTGCTCGCGTCGGTTGTCGCCGTAGAAGAACTGGTCGGGGCTTCCGTCGAAACGGCCCAGCCCTTCGATTTCGTTTTTCACGGCGTGGGAGTGTACGATGTCCATGATGACGGCAATACCGTTGCGATGGGCTTCGTCGATAAGGTGTTTCAGCTCGTCGGGGGTGCCAAACCGTGATGAGGGGGCGAAGAAGCTCGACACATGGTAGCCGAAGGAGCCGTAATAGGGGTGTTCCTGTATGGCCATTATCTGTATGGCGTTGTAGCCATCGTCGATAATGCGCGGCAATATGTTTTCTCTGAATTCGTCATAGGTTCCTATGCGTTCATCTTCTTGCGCCATGCCTATGTGGCATTCGTAGATGAGTAGCGGAGAGGTGTCGGGCTTGAAGCTGCGTTTCTTGAATTTGTAAGGTTTCTCCGGGGCCCACACCTGGGCCGAGAAGATTTTGGTGGTCTCGTCCTGAACGACGCGGGTGGCCCAGGCAGGTACGCGTTCGCCCTGTCCGCCGTTCCAGTGCATCGACAGTTTGTAGAGGTCGAGGTGGTTGAGTCTGTTGGGTTTGAGCTTTATTTCCCACACGCCGTTTGGAAGTGACTTGAAGCGGAAGGCCGGTAGCTCTTTCCAATCAGAAAAATCACCTATGAGATAGATGCCTGTGGCGTGGGGGGCCCATTCGCGAATAATCCATTCTCCCTTTTCATTGCGGTGTAGGCCGAAGTAGAGGTATCCGTCGGCAAAGTCGGAGAGTGAACCCTTGGGGCCACAAAGCTCTTTTTCTTTATCTATGGCCAGTTGGTGCCGGTGTTCGATGGTGGAAGAAAAAGGTTCAAGCCACGGATCGTTTTTTACCAGATTGAGCATACGTGTGGGGTTTAAAGTTGGGGGTGAATAAAAAAAGGAGAGGCGACACCGCATGAAAAAGAGGTGTCGTCTCGATAAAGTGAGAAATCAGATTTTGACTTTTACGATGACTTTGCGGAAGTTGCCTTCGGCGATGCCGGGAGCGTGGCCGTCTTCGGGGAAGAATATGGCAAATTCGCCCGGTTGTACTTCGATGTAGGTCGTGGGTTTGTCGGCAAAGAAGGTAATGTCTTTTTCGGGGTTGTAGGGAGCGGTGGGCTCTTTCAGTTCGTTGGTGGCTTTCCAACCCATTGTCTCGACGGCGGTCAGCGGCATCTGTATGTCGATGTATTTGTCGTGAGTCTCCATGCGGGCAGTCTCTTTGGTCTTGCCGGTGGGTTCGGCTACCGAGATGTACAGGTTGTCGCCATCGAGAACGATTTTCCCGGCAGGAACCTTAGAAAAGTCGGTGGCTTTGATGTAGTCAAAGGCTTTTTTGAAAAGGGGGTGCAGCGACTCTATTGAAGCAGAGTCTTTCAATGAGTTTAAAATCATGATGCAGTTTTTTATGGGTTTGAAAAAACGTGTTTGTTTCTTGGTCGGGAAAAAATGCTTTCCGACTTCTTGCAAATATAATCAAATAATTAAGATAATAATCGTTTGTCTCCTTAAATTTTTGAGCCGTTTGCGTGGCTCTTCATGGAGGGGCGGTCGGTTGTGCCGTTGTTTTCGGCAGATATATGCCGGGGCCTACCACACGGGCAGGTTGGGGTTGTCGGGCAGGTAGCCGCTGCGTATGCGCCACTCGGGCGGATAGAGGTTGTTGATGCGGTTGCCGAGGTGGTTGCACCAGCCCAGCGGCACGTTGTCGCAGGCAACGAGGCGTATGCCGCGCCGGCTGTCGGGCATTATGGTCGGGCTCTCTCGCCGCAGGTAGACGATGGCTTCGGCCGGAGTGAGCGACAGGGTGTCAAATGCCTCTCTGTTGAGATGGGTCGACAGGGCGAGTGACGGGTGGGGCAGCCATTCGCGCCCCTTGGGGGTGGCGACCGGTATGCCGCGATGTACGACATCGAAGCGTGTCGCAAAGAGGGTGTGGTCGGCGGCATAGGCGGCAGGCAGGGCGGTTACGGCGTCGGCTGCGGTGTCGAAGAGGTAGTCGTCGGGCGAGAGTATCCACGACCGTAGGGCGTGGTTGTCGTCTTTGGCGGCAGGGCGGCCCGTTTTTTTCTTCTCCTGGCAGCGGGTCGAGCGCCGGAGCCAACTGTCGCGTTCGCAGTCGTCTTCATCGCCCGGTTTGCGTAACGCGGCCATGAAAAGGCCTTCGCCCCGGGTGTAGTGGGGCATGAAGCGGTAGGCAGGCAGGTCGGCATCGAGCGAAGGGTGTATGTGCCACTCCTCGGGAGGTGCGGCATCGAGCGGGGTGGCTCCGAAATGCTTCATCAGGAAATGAACCATCTCTTCGTTCTCCTCACGGTTGTAGGTGCAGGTGCTGTATATGAGCAGTCCGCCCGGGCGCAGGGTGTCCCATACGTCGGTGAGGATTTCGCGCTGGCGGTCGGCACACAGGCCCACCTGGGCGGGCGACCATTCGTCGATGGCCTGCGCATCTTTACGGAACATGCCTTCGCCCGAGCAGGGAGCGTCGACCAGTATCACGTCGAAGTAGTGGCGCAGAGCGCCGAAGTCGGCTGCCGAGTTGCGGGTTACCACGGTGTTGTCGAAACCCCATTTGGCGATGTTCTCGGCCAGGATATGGGCCCGGTTGCGCACCACTTCGTTGCACACGGCCAGGCTGCCTGCCGGGAGGGCCGAGAGGGCGAGTGTGCTTTTTCCGCCGGGTGCGGCGCAGAGGTCGAGGTAGCGTACCGGACGGTCAACGTACCGGCGCAGGAGGTAGTCGAGAAACATCGACGAGGCCTCCTGTACATAGTACACGCCTCCGTGCAGCCGGGGGTCGAACGTGAAGGCCGGCCGTGTGTCGAGATAATAGGCATGGCGGCACCACGGCACCGGTCGGTAGTCGGGCTGTCGGTCGCATTTGGCGGGATTGAGGCGTATGCTTGTCTGCGGCTCGGCCGTGAGGGCCGCTTCGAAGGCGGCATATTCATCGCCCAGCAGTCGGTGCATGCGGGCGGAAAACTCGGCAGGTAGTTCCATTTCTCAGTCGATGCGGTTCTGTTTTCGGGCAAAATTAACTATTTTTGCCGATAAATCGGTGGCGAAGTCGGCGATTCGCTCCAAGACGATGGTAAAGCCCGCCGGACATGATACGATTTCTCCCCTGAAAACCCAGAATATGATGCTCGAAGCAGCCCTGTACCTCATACCCGTTACGTTGGGCGACACGCCGCACGACCGGGTGTTGCCCCCCTACAATCGCGACATAACGTCGGGAATCCATCACTTCATCGTGGAAAATGTGCGTTCGGCCCGTCGGTTCCTCAAACGGTGCGACCCGTCGACCGACATCGACGCCATCACCTTTTACACGCTCGACCGCCACACACCGCCCGAAGCCGTGGCCGGATTCCTGGCCCCGCTGGCCGAAGGGCTGCCCGTGGGGGTGATTTCCGAAGCCGGCTGTCCTGCCGTAGCCGACCCCGGTGCCGATGTGGTGGCCGTGGCCCAGTGCAAGGGCTACAAGGTGGTGCCGCTGGTGGGGCCCTCGTCGATACTGCTGTCGCTTATGGCATCGGGGTTCAACGGGCAGAGTTTTGCCTTTCACGGGTATCTGCCCATCGACGGAGGCGAGCGGGCCAAGGCCATGAAACGTCTCGAACAGCGCATCTACAACGAGAACGAGACGCAGATTTTTATCGAGACACCCTACCGCAACGACAAGATGGTCGATGACTGCCTGCGCTACTGTCGTCCGCAGACGCGCCTGTGCATAGCCTTGGGTATCACCACGGCCGAGGAGTCGATACGCACCCTCACGCTGGCCGAGTGGGCCAGGCACAAGCCCTCGTTGCCCAAAACACCCTGTATATTTTTATTGTATAAGTAGCGGATGCCCGACGCGGAATCGGAGATGGTCGTTGAGACTTCTGTCGCGCCCGCTTCCGGTGTCGGTTTCTCCCGGGTCCGCATCGCGCGGCCTGTGGAGAAGAACACACACGATTATCTATTGGAGAGAAAGAAACGATGAATCAGATACGGTTTTTGAGCCTGTCGAGCGGCAGCAGCGGTAACTGTTACTATCTGGGTACCGATACCTACGGTATCCTTGTCGATGCAGGCATCTCGGCCCGGCAAATCAAGAAATCGCTGGCGGCCAACGGCATCGCCTTTGAGTCGATTGTGGCGTTGTGCATTACCCACGACCATGCCGACCACATCCGCGGGGCCGGCTATGTGGGTGAGAAGTGCGGTATTCCCGTCTATACGACACAGTCTATTCTCAACGGCATGAACCGCTGCTATGCCATGACGCAGAAAATCTATTCCGTGGGCCGGCCCATACTCAAAGATACCCCCTTTGCCATACGCGACTTTACCATTACTGCCTTTGAGGTGCCCCACGACGGTACCGACAATGTGGGATACCGCATCGAGGCCGGCGGCCGCTGTTTTGTCTTTGCCACCGACCTGGGATATATTCCCGACCGTGTGGCCGACTATCTGCAACAGGCCCACTGCCTGGTACTTGAAGCCAACTACGATATGGCGATGTTGCAGCAGGGCCCCTATCCCTATTATTTGAAAAAACGCATCGTTTCCCGTTCGGGACACCTGTGCAACAACGATACGGCCGAGTTTCTTGCCACACATTACCACTCCGGCCTCTCACACATTTTCTTGTGCCATCTCAGCCGCGAGAACAATACGCCCGAACTGGCCTGCCGCACGATAGAGGAGCGTCTCAGGCAAAGCGATATCGTCGTGGGGCGTGATGTGCTGTTGGCCCCTCTGCCCCGCAACACGGCGAGCGAACTGTACCTCTTCCCGGTCGACGATGCCGTGCCGTGTTACAGCCAGATGCGCCTCTTCTGAAACATGCCGGTTGTTCCTTCCGCTGTTTGCAGGTGATTGTTTTTTAGATGGTTGTCCCGAATGTGCGGGCGATTCCCGAAAGTCTTTGTAACGGTTTCTTAACACAATTGTTACGCTTCTATAACAGGCTTGTTATTCCCTTGTAATAAGAGCCCGGTACTTTTGCGCTGTCAAAATAATTATCCAAAACGACAGTATGATCAAGGCAAAAGTTATTTTATCAATTCTCCTTGTTTTTGTGGCTTTCTCACGCATGGCTTCGGCCTATACGTTGAGCGGAGTCGTGATAGACAAACACACGGGCGATGTGCTTATCGGCGCGACGGTTGTCGTGAAAGAGAGGCCGTCGATGGGTACGGCTGCCGGTCTCGACGGGACTTTCCAGTTGAAAGACCTTCCCCAAGACATGAAAATGACCCTTGTGGCTCGTTATTTGGGATATAACGAGGGCGAGTATGTGGTTTCTCCCGAGACAGAGAATATAAGAATCGAACTCGAACCCCAAAGCCACAGCCTCAACGAGGTGGTGGTCGAGGCCAAGTATGACCGGGCGACCGACATGGGCGCCCGTTACATCGAGCGGAACGCTCCTACGGTGATGAATGTGATGAGCGCCCGCAGCATCGAGATTTCACCCGATGTGACGGTGGCCAATGTGTTGCAACGCATCTCGGGTGTGACGATGGAGCGCGAGAGCTCGGGCGAAGGCCAGTATGCCGTGTTGCGCGGTATGGATAAACGCTACAACTACACGCTGGTCAATGGCGTGAAGATACCCAGCCCCGAGAACAAGGACCGTTACATCGCTCTTGATATTTTCCCCAGCGAGATGCTCGACCGTCTCGAAGTGACCAAGTCGCTCACGCCCGACATGGAAGGCGATGCCACCGGTGGTGTGGTAAACCTCATCATGAAAGAGGCTCCCTCGTCGCGACTCTTCAACATCAACGCCTCGGTGGGTTACAACTCGCTGTTTTTCAACAATCGGTTTATGACCTTCGACCGCGGCGGGG